>Ga0102589_1003210_pt1 | contig 17460 bp, 15 predicted proteins | sample AraplaMF_Col_mLB_FD_76858 | JGI IMG/M metagenome (GOLD analysis project Ga0102589, IMG submission 76858) | Arabidopsis root microbial communities from the University of North Carolina, USA - plate scrape MF_Col_mLB | ecosystem: Host-associated > Plants > Roots > Endosphere | place: USA... | reverse complement strand
ATCTGCTCTATGCCCAGGCCCTGCATCCAGCCCTTGAGCACGCCCTGGTTGCCGAACCAGTAGATCAGCGAAATCGCCGACAGCAGCGAAGGCGCCAGCAGCGGGATCAGGGTGATGCCGCGAAACAGCGCCTTGTACTGCATGCAGGAGCGCGCCAGCGCATAGGCAAAACCGAAGGCCAGCGGCACGGCGACCAGCGTGACCACGCTGGACACCCACAGGCTGTTCCACAGGCTTTCGAGCAGCGCCGGGGTCTTGGCGTATTCGATGAAGTTGTCGAACCAGATGAAGCCACCGGTTTTATCGAGCAGCGCCTGCTGCAGGATGGCCAGCAGCGGCGCCGCGAGGAACACGACCAGGATGAGGGCGGCCAGCGCCAGCGCTGCATAGGCAATGTGGTCTATCCAGTGCGCGCGCTGGCGCACCGTCGCGGGCAGGGGTGCGGTGAAGACCGGCATCAGAACACCTTGATGCGCTCGGGCAGCAGCTTGAGCGGCAGCGAGGAGCCGACCTGCAGCGACTGTTCCGACAGGAAGTTCAGCGAGAGATACACCGTGAGCTTGTGGCCGCCCAGCGCGGGCGAGGCCACATGCACATGGCAGAAGGAGCCCAGGAACTCGATCTTCTCGATGGTGGCGTCAAACACATGGGCGTCGCCCGCGGTAATCGGCCGGGCCAATACGTCCTCGGGCCGCAAGTAGATCTTGGCTTCGCGATCGGCGCCGTCACAGGGCAGGCACAGCGCACCGAATTTCATCTCGCCGCCGCTGACGCGGACCGGTATCGCGTTGACCTTGCCGACAAAGTCGGCCACAAAGGGCGAAGCCGGCTCGCGGTACACCTCCATCGGCGTGCCGACCTGCTCGATCAGTCCGTGGTTCATCACCACAATGCGGTCGGCTACGCTCAGCGCTTCTTCCTGGTCATGCGTCACCATGATGGTGGTCACGCCCAGCTTTTGCTGCAGCGCGCGTATCTCCTGGCGCAAGCGCACACGCTCCAGCGCGTCCAGCGCCGACAGCGGCTCATCGAGCAGCAGCAAGCCCGGCGACGTGGCCAGCGCCCGCGCCAGCGCAATGCGCTGCTGCTGGCCGCCCGAGAGCTGACTGGGGTATTTGCTTTCGCTGCCCGGCAGGCCCACCAGCTTCACCAGTTCGCTCACGCGCTTCGCAGCCTCGGCCTTCGGTGTTTTCCGATTGACCAGGCCGTAGGCCACGTTGTCGGCCACGCTGAGGTTGGGAAACAGCGCATAACTCTGGAACACGATGCCGTAATCGCGCAGCGCCGGCGGCAGCCGCGAAATGTCGCGCCCGCCCTGGTGCACCTCTCCCGAAGTCTGCACCTCCAGCCCAGCGATGATGCGCAGCAGCGTCGTCTTGCCGCAGCCCGAGGGCCCGAGGAAACACACGAACTCGCCCTTGCGTATGTCCAGGTTGATGTCTTGCAGTGCGGTAAAGCCGCCGAACTCCTTGCGGATGTGGCGCAGGTTCAGAAAAGTGTCTTGGGTCATACGTATGTGTATTGCCTGGAGCAGTGCGCCTATGCAGAAACCAAGCAACAGCGTGGAACCGGCTTTGCCGGGCCACAGCTGTTGCCCCCTTGAGGGGGGATCCGGCTACACGAAGTGAGCCGAGACGGGGGTGCTATTTTTTTTCTGTTTTGGAGTTATAGCGCTTGGTCCACTCGTTGAGAATGCGCTCGCGGTTGTCGGCGGCCCAGTTGAAGTCCATCTTGACGAGGCGTGCCTCATAGTCCTTGGGCACATTGGCCAGCGGCGGTGCAAGACCAGGTTGCGCGGTGATCGCGAAGTTCTTGCCGTAGAGCATCATCGCGTCCTTGCTCGAGGCCCAGTCGGCCAGCTTCTTGGCGGCGTCCAGTTTTTTGGTGCCTTTGTGGATGGCAAAGGCTTCCAGGTCCCAGCCCAGGCCTTCCTTGGGGAACACGAGGTCAATCGGCGCGCCCTTGGCCTTGTTGGTGTTGCCGCGGTATTCGAACGAGATGCCGGCCAGGAACTCGCCGGCGGCCGCCATGTTGCAGGGCTTGGAGCCCGAGTGGGTGTACTGCGCGATGTTCTCATGCAGCGCGTCCATGTATTTCCAGCCGCCGCCCTTGCCGTCCTTGTCGCCGAACAGCGTGAGCCAGGCGGTCACGTCGAAGTAGCCGGTGCCGCTGGAGGCGGGGTTGGGCATGACGATCTGGCCTTTGTAGATGGGCTTGGTCAGGTCCTGCCAGGTCTCGGGCGTGGGGATGTTTTTCTTCTTGGCCTCGACGGTGTTGAAGCACACGGTGGCGCCCCACACGTCCATGCCGAACCAGGCGGGGACTTTTTTCTTGTCACGGTACTGACTCATGATCCCGTCAAGATTGATCGGTGCGTAGGGCTCGAGCATGCCCTGCTTGTCGAGCAGCGCCAGGCTGGAGGCGGCCACACCCATGATGGTGTCGGCCTGCGGGTTGGATTTTTCAGCCAGCAGCTTGGCGGTGATCACGCCGGTCGAGTCGCGCACCCATTTGATTTCGATGTCGGGATAGACCTTGTTGAAGCCTTCCTGGTAGGCCTTGATCTGGTCGGTTTCCAGCGCGGTATAGACCAGCAACTGGGTTTTCTGGGCGAAGGCGCCGGTGGCGGCGGTGAGCCCGAAAAAGCCGAGAAGGGCGATTGCCTTTGGCAGGGATTTGAGATGGGTAGCCAGCTGCATAAAGAGTCCTTTGTGGAAAACCTGCAATGTTGTGACCTGTCCGTGTCGGGGCAATGACACTGCGATGACCGGCCCGGGTTCAGGCGCTGTCAACCCAGCTCAATATTTATTTAACGCTGCCCCTTTTGCCTTGTCAATTGTTTTTTGCAGATTGTTGACAATCCTGGGTTTTGTGCTTCAATGCAGGGCATGAATGCCGTGTTCCATCCCACTATCGCGCTGTTGCAGACCAGCTCCCTCACCACGGTGGTGCAACAGGAAATCGAGCGGGCCATTCTCGTCGGCGAATATGAGCCAGGCTGCAAGCTGATTGAAGCGGCTCTGGCCGAAAAGATGGGCGTCTCCCGTGGCCCTGTGCGCGAGGCCTTTCGCATGCTGGAAGAAGCCGGCCTGGTGCGCAATGAAAAAAACCGCGGCGTCTTTGTGCGTGACATTCCCATCGAGGAAGCCATCGAGATCTTCGACTTGCGCGCCGCAATGGATGAGCTCGTAGGCCGCCAGCTTGCCCGCAACATCTCGCCGGCCCAGCTCAAGGAAATCCGCGCCTTGGTCGACTCCATGGAAAAAGCAGTCAAAGCCGAGGACGCCTACAACTACCACCTGCTCAACCTGAAATTCCATGATCGGCTGGTGGAAATGGCGGGCAACAGCAAGCTCACCGCCATCTACCGCAAACTCATCAAGGAGCTGTCGCTGTTCCGGCGGCTGAATCTGGCTGACGGCTGGCTCATGCCGATATCAGCCGGCGAACACCGGCAGATTGTCAAGGCCATCGCATCGGGTAACGCCGACGTCGCGGGCCGTGCCATGTATGACCATGTGATTGAAAGCAAGGAACGCACGATTGAAAACGACCTGCGGCGCCAGGCACGCCTGCAGGCCAATCCGGCGGCCCGCGAGGCACAGGCCAAAGCCGCGCATCTTCTGGATGATGGTGCCTCGCAGGGCGCAGAAAAAAATTCAAACAAGGGAAGGCCCCAACGTGGCAACCGATGACAGCAGGACCGACGTGCAGGTCAACGGCCGGGCCTACAAACTACCGTCCCAGCCCACGGTGGTGGTCTGCGTGGACGGCTGCGAGCCCGACTACCTGGCGCAGGCCGTGGCCACGGGCCACATGCCCTGGCTCAAACGCACGCTGGCGCTGGGTTCGGGCCTGACGGGCGACTGCGTGGTGCCCAGCTTCACCAACCCCAACAATCTGTCCATCGTGACAGGTGCGCCGCCCAGCGTGCACGGCATCTGCGGCAACTACCTGTTCGACACGGCCAGCGGCACCGAGGTCATGATGAACGACCCCAAGTGGCTGCGCGCGCCCACCTTGCTGGCCGCGCTGTCCGACGCCGGCAAATCCCTGGCGGTGGTGACGGCCAAGGACAAACTGCGCAAGCTGCTGGGCCACCAGATGAAGGGCATCTGCTTTTCGTCCGAAAAGGCCGACCAGGTGTCGCTGGAGGAAAACGGCATCGAGGACGTGCTGGGCCTGGTGGGGCTGCCCCTGCCCAGCGTTTACAGCGCCGACCTGTCGGAGTTTGTCTTCGCGGCCGGCGTGAAGATCATGCACAAGTACCGTCCCGACGTGATGTACCTCTCGACCACCGACTATGTGCAGCATAAGCACGCGCCGGGGACCGAAGGCGCGAATTCTTTCTACCGCATGATGGACGGCTACCTGCAGCAGCTTGAGGACCTCGGCTGCGTCATCGTGCTCACGGCCGACCACGGCATGAACGCCAAGGTGGCCATGGACGGAACGCCTGATGTGATCTACCTGCAGGATTGGTTCGACCATCTGCTGGGCGGCGGCGTGGCGCGTGTGATCCTGCCCATCACCGATCCTTATGTGGTGCACCACGGGGCCCTGGGCTCTTTTGCCACCGTCTACCTGCCGGAGAGCATCAATATCGAGGCCGCGCGCAAACGGCTGGCGGCGCTCAAGGGCATGGAGCTGGTGCTCTCGCGCGAGCAGGCCGCCGAGCGTTTTGAGCTGCCGGCCGACCGCATAGGCGACATCGTGGCGGTGTCCGAGCGTTTCACGGTGATAGGCACGTCGGCCTCGCGCCATGATCTTTCGGCGCTGGAAGTGCCGCTGCGTTCGCACGGCGGCATGAGCGAGCAGCGTGTGCCGCTGATCGTGAACCGCGCGCTGCCTGGGCTGGACCGCAACCGGCGCTTCCGCAATTTTGATGCCTTTGACCTGGCGCTCAACTACGCCCAGTAAGCCCAGGCCCCACGTCACGAAAGCCGCAGAGTGATTGACCAATATATCCGCGACCACCAGCTCAATGCCATGCGCCTGTCGGGCCGCAAGGTCGGCGCGGGCCGAAGCGGCGGCCGTGCCATTGAAGTCTTCAATCCCTATACCGAAAAGCTGTTAGGTACCGTGCCCAAGGCCACCGTCGAGGAAGTGCGCCAGACCTTTGCCCGGGCCCACGACTACAAGCCGCAGCTCACGCGCTACGAACGCGCCGCCATCCTGAACCGTGCGGCCGCCATCATCCAGTCGCGGCTCCAGGAGGTAGCGCACTTGATCACTGCCGAGGCCGGTCTGTGCCTCAAGGACGCGATCTATGAAGCCGGCCGCGTCAGCGACGTGCTGCTCTTCGGCGCGACCGAGGTGCTTAAGGATGACGGCCAGATCTTCAGCTGCGACCTCACACCGCACGGCAAGAAGCGCCGCGTCTACACGCACCGCTCACCGCTGCTGGGTGTGATCACCGCCATCACGCCTTTTAACCACCCGATGAACCAGGTGGCGCACAAGGTGGTGCCCAGCATCGCCACCAATAACCGCATGGTGCTCAAGCCGTCCGAGAAGGTGCCGTTCTCGGCCATCCTGTTCGCCGACATCCTGTACGAGGCGGGGCTGCCGCGCGAGATGCTCAGCGTGGTGACGGGCGACCCGCGCGAGATCGCCGACGAGCTGATCACCAACCCACTGGTCGACCTGGTGACCTTTACGGGCGGTGTGGCCATAGGCAAATACATCGCGTCCAAAGCCGGCTACCGCCGCGTGGTGCTGGAGCTGGGCGGCAACGATCCCATCATCGTGATGGAAGACGCCGACATCGGCGAAGCCTCCACCCTGGCCGTGCAGGGCTCCTACAAAAACTCGGGCCAGCGCTGCACCGCCATCAAGCGGCTGCTGGTACATGAGGCGGTGGCGGGTGAGTTCGTAGAGCAGGTGCGGGCCAAGACCCTGGCCTGGAAGTACGGGGACCCCACCGACAAGGCCAACGACATGGGCACGGTGATCGACGAGCAGGCCGCCATGCTGTTCGAGTCGCGCGTCAACGAGGCCGTGGCGCAGGGTGCCAAGCTGCTGGCGGGCAACAAGCGCCGTGGCGCGCTGTATTCGCCCACGCTGCTGGACCATGTGCAGCCGCAGATGACGGTGGCGCGTGAGGAAACCTTTGGCCCGGTCTCTCCGGTGATTCGTTTCAAAAACATCGACGAAGCCATCGAGATATCCAACGGCACGGCTTACGGTTTGTCGAGCGCGGTGTGCACCAACCGCCTGGACTACATCAACCGCTTCGTCAGCGAGTTGGATGTCGGCACGGTCAATGTGCGCGAGGTGCCGGGCTACCGGCTGGAACTCACGCCTTTCGGCGGCATCAAGGATTCGGGCCTGGGGTATAAGGAGGGTGTGCAGGAGGCGATCAGGAGCTTCACCAACCTGAAGACCTACTCGCTCCCCTGGAACACCTGACTCCCTGAGGAATTCACATGCTGAGTTTTGACGACATTGAGCGGCTCTTCGAAGAGCGCGGCGGCGAACAATACAGCGGTGAACCCGTGACGCAGTTGCAGCACGCGCTGCAGACCGCCGCGTTGGCTGAGGCCGAAGGTGCGGGCGATGCGCTCGTCACCGCAGCCCTGCTGCACGACCTGGGCCATTTGCTGCACGACCTTGGCGAGACGCCTTCGCTTCGCGGCGTGGACGACGTGCACCAGTACCGCGCGCTGCCTTTTTTGCGCGGCCTGTTTCCCGACGCGGTGCTGGACGCGATCAAGCTGCATGTGGATGCCAAGCGCTACCTGTGCGCGGCCCGGCGCGGCTACCACTCCAGCCTTTCGGCAGATTCCAAGCGCAGCTTGCTGCTGCAGGGCGGCATTTTTACGGCGGAGGAAGCCGCGCGTTTCATGGCGCAGCCCGGCGCAGAGGACGCGGTGAAGCTGCGCCTTTGGGACGACCTCGCAAAAGACGCGGACAAGGCCACGCCGCCGCTGGCGCATTACCTGGCGCGGGCGCGGCGTTGCGCCCTTCCCGCCGCAGAGCCTTCGCTTGCCGCCTGAAACCCTGGCCCTGACCTGGCCGGTGCTGTGCGCCGTGCTGTTTGGCGCGCTGCTGCACGCGGGTTGGAACGCGCTGGTCAAGTCCAGCGCAGACAAGTCCATGGACATGGCGGTCATTCATTTGATTGGCTCGGTGCTGGCCTTGCCGCTGGTGCTGATGGTGGGTCTGCCACGCATGGAGGCCTGGCCTTTTATCGGCGCTTCGGTGCTGATCCACATCGGCTATTACATCGCGACCACACAGGCCTACAAGCACGGCGACCTTGGGCTCACTTACCCGTTGATGCGCGGCGTGGCGCCGCTGCTGGTGGCGCTGTCGGCCAGCGTCACACTGGGCGAAACCCTGAGCCCCATGGCCTGGGCCGGCATTGTGGGCATCTGCGGTGGCGTGCTGGTGCTGGGCCTGAGCCGCCACGCGCTGCATGCGCGCAAGGCCGTCGGCTTCGCCTTGGCCAATGCGGTCATCATCGCGATCTACACCGTGGTCGACGGCTTGGGTGTGCGGGCCTCGGGGAATGCGCTGCAATATGTCGCGACCTTGTTCCTGCTCGACGGCTGGCCCTTCGGCCTCTTGATGATGGCGCGCCGCGGGCGAGCCATGGCTGACTACGCGCGCCACCGCTGGCCCGTGGCCACCGGCGGCGCGCTGGCTTCGCTGGGCTCCTACGGCATCGCGCTGTGGGCCATGACACGCGCGCCCGTGGCCACGGTGGCGGCGCTGCGCGAAACCTCCGTGCTGTTCGCGGTGCTGCTCGGCTGCTGGCTGCTCAAGGAGACCTTCACGCTGCGCCGCTTTGCCGGCAGCTGCGCGATTGTGGGCGGCGTGATGGCCATACGGCTGGCCTAGCCCTGTACCTTTTGAGATGAGGTCCGCACCATGACCACCGCGACTTTTCCCGGCCATGCAGAAATCATCATCGTGGGCGGCGGCATCGCCGGCTGCTCGGTGGCCTACCACCTGGCCAAAATGGGTAAAACCGATGTGCTGCTGCTGGAGCAGGGCAAGCTCACCAGCGGCACCACCTGGCACGCGGCCGGCCTGGTCGGCCAGATGCGGCCCAACCGCAACATGACGCAGATGAGCAAGTACGGCATAGAGCTGTATGCCTCGCTGGAGGCCGAGACCGGCCTTGCCACCGGCTGGAAACAATGCGGCAGCGTCAACGTGGCGCGCACGCCCGAGCGCATGAAGATGCTCAGGAAGCAGGTGGCCATGGCCAACAGCTTTGGCGTCGAGTGCCATGAGATATCGCCGCAGGAAGCCGGCGACAAATACCCCATCATGCGCACCGACGACTTGCAGGGCGCGATCTGGCTGCCGGGTGACGGCAAGGCCAACCCGGCCGACCTGTGCATGTCGCTGGCCAAGGGCGCGCGCAACCGCGGCGTGAAGATGCTGGAGGGCGTCGAAGTGACGGGCGTCATCACCGAGAACGGCAGGGCCGTGGGCGTGCGCACCGCGCAGGGCGAGGTGCGCTGCGAGGTCCTCGTCAACTGCGCCGGCCAGTGGGCGCGGCAGTTCGGCCGGCTCGCGGGCGTGAATGTGCCGCTGTATTCGGCCGAGCATTTTTACATCGTCACCGGCAAGATTCCCGGGGTGCACCCCATGCTGCCGGTGATGCGCGACCCGGACGGCTACATCTACTACAAGGAAGAAGTCGGCGGCCTGGTGATGGGAGGTTTTGAGCCGCAAGCAAAACCCTGGAAGATGGACCCGATTCCTTCGACCTTCCAGTTCGAGCTGTTGGATGAAGACTGGGACCAGTTCGAGCCCTTGATGACTGCTGCGCTGCATCGCACACCTTGCCTGGAGACGGCCGAGGTCAAGATGCTGCTCAACGGCCCGGAAAGCTTCACGCCCGACGGCAATTTCATCCTGGGCGAAGCGCCCGAGTTGCGCAATTATTTTGTCTGCGCGGGTTTTAACTCGGCCGGCATCGCCAACAGCGGCGGCGCGGGACGGCTCATGGCCGAATGGATTGTGGGCGGTGAGCCCAGCACTGATTTGTGGGACGTGGACATACGCCGCTTCGGCGCCTTCACCGGCAACCGCAAGGCCTTGGCCGAACGCACCGGCGAAACCCTGGGCCTGCATTACGCCATGCGCTGGCCGCGCCAGGAGTTGGAAACGGCAAGGCCGCTGCGCACCTCGCCGCTGTATGACATGCTGGCCGCCAAAGGGGCGGAGTTCGGCAGCAAGAATGGCTGGGAGCGGGCGAATTATTTCAGGCCGGAAGGTCTGCCCAGGCCTGAATACACCTTGGGCAAACCCGGCTGGCTGCCCTGGATGATTGAAGAGCAGAAGGCCACACGCGAAACCGTGGCTCTCTACGACCAGACGTCCTTCTCCAAATACCTGCTGCAGGGCCGAGACGCGCTGGCCGTGCTGCAGCGCCTGTGCGCCAACGAGATGGATGTGCCCGTCGGCAAGATGGTCTATACCGCCATGCTCAACGAGCGCGGCGGTTTTGAAAGCGACCTGACCGTGATGCGACAAGCCGTGGACCGCTTTATGGTCATCACGGGCTCGGCGCAGACCGTGCGCGACTTCGACTGGATCACGCGGCACATAGCCGACACCGAACACGTGGTGCTGACCGATGTGTCGGCGATGTATTCGGTGCTGTCGCTCATGGGGCCGAAAGCGCGCGAGCTGCTGGCGCTGGTCAGCCCCGACGACTTGTCGCCCGAGGCCTTGAAGTTTTCGTGGACGAAAGAAATAGACCTGGGCTTTGCGCGTGTGCGCGCGGCGCGCATGAGTTATGTGGGCGGTCCGGGCTTTGAGCTTTACACGCCGATTGAAATGGTGCGCCATGTCTACCTTGCGCTGATGGAAGCCGGCCAGGCGCTGGGCCTTCGCGACGCGGGTTACTATGCGCTGGACGCCTTGCGCATAGAACAGGGCCGGCGCGCCTGGGGCGCCGAATTGGGGCCGGACGAAACGCCGTGGGAGGCTGGGCTGGCCTTCAGCGTCAAACTGGACAAACCGACCGACTTCATCGGCAAGGCCGCGCTGCTCAATGCCCAGGGACTGGCACTGCGCAAAAAGCTGGTGACGCTGGTGTTTGATACGCCCGAAGCATTTGCCTGGGGCGGTGAAGCCATCGTGCTGGGCGGACAAACAGTGGGCGAGATTTCTTCGGTCGGCTGGAGCCCGCTGGCCGGTGCCTGCGTGGCCCTGGGCTATGTGCGCGGCAACAGTGCGAACCACTCGCATGCCGGTACACCGGCGCAAATCGAGCTGTGGGGTGAGCGCGTCGCCGTCAGGCTTTACGACCGCTGGCCACCTGCAAAGCCCTGAGAGGCTACACGCCCTCGGGCAGATCCATGCCGACAAAACGCACGGTGACACGCGTGCCCGGCGTTTGGGGATGGCCAGGCAATGCGGCATCCTCGATCGAGATCGTCGCACCATGCTGCTTGGCGATTTCCAGAACAATCGCCAGACCCAGGCCGGAGCCATCCACATTGGTGCCCAGCGCGCGGTAAAAAGGCTGGAACACCAGCTCGCGTTCAGACTCCGGAATGCCCGGCCCCGAGTCTTCCACCAGCAGCACCAGCACGCCGCTGAAACGGTCCGTCATCAGCCGTAGTGTGACCTGGCCTTTTTCGGGCGTGTAGTTGATGGCGTTGTCCAGCAGGTTGCGCACCAGCTCCTTGAGCAGGGTCGCGTTGCCTTCGAGCTGCGTCGCCTGGTCGCCGGCGTCGGGCCCGTCGTAGCCCAGGTCTATCTGTTTTTCGAGCGCGCGCGGGACCGAGTCGGCCATGACTTCCGAGACGATGTGCACCAGGTCGATGTGCTGTTTGGCCAGGCTGCGGCCGGTAGTCTCGGCGCGTGCCAGGGCCAGCAGCTGATTGACGGTGTGGGTGGCGCGAATGCTGGCGCGGCCTATGTGCTTGAGCGATTTCTTGAGTTCGTCGGCATCGGTCTCGCGCTGCGCCAGGTCGGCCTGCATGCGCAGCCCTGCCAGCGGCGTCTTGAGTTGGTGGGCCGCGTCGGCCAGGAAGCGTTTTTGCGTGGTCAGAGAGACCTTGAGCCGGCTCAGCAGATCGTTGATGGAGGACACCAGCGGCGCGACTTCCTCAGGCACCGCAGTCTCGTCGAGCGGGCTCATGTCGTCGGACTTGCGCGCGCGTATGCGTTTTTCCAGTTGGGCCAGCGGCTTGATGCCGCGCACCAGCGCAAGCCATACCAGCAACACGGCCAGCGGCAGCGTGACGAACTGCGGCACCATGGTGCCCTTGACGATTTCGGTGGCCAGCGTCTTGCGCTTTTCCAGCGTTTCGGCCACTTGCACCAGCACCGGTTGTGAATTCGCCGGCGCGCCCTTCACGTCCACCTTGAGCCAGGTGTAGGCCACGCGCACGTCTTCACCCTGGATCACGTCCTCGCGCAGCCGCACCTCGCCGTTCATGGGCTTGTCTTCGTCGGGCGGGGCCGGCAGGTCGTGCTCGCCGCCGAGGTGCTCGCCCTGCGTGCCCATCACCTGGTAGTAAACGAGGTCGGTGTCGTCGGCGCGCAGGATTTCGCGCGCGGGCGCCGTCAGGGTGAACTGCACCTGGTTGTTCTTGACCACCACCAGCTTGGCCAGCGCCTGCACGTTGTATTCGAGCGCGCGGTCAAAAGGCTTGCCTGCGATGTTCTGCGCGACCAGCCAGGTCAATGCCAGGCTGATGGGCCACAGCAGCAGCAGCGGCGTGAGCATCCAGTCAAGGATCTCGCCGAAGAGGCTGCGACGTTCGCGCTGGAAGAGTCTCAGAGCCACAGGCTGGGTTGCTCCAAATCAAGGGCCTGCTGGTTTTGCTCCTTCCCCCGCTGGGGGAAGGCAGGGATGGGGGCTGACGGTGGTGGATAGCCCATGCAGTTCAGGTTTGGGAAGCCGCTGGCCCCCATCCCAACCTTCCCCCAGAGGGGGAAGGAGCAAGAGGCGCTAACCAGGAATCTTTTCAAGGCAGTAACCAAGCCCGCGCACGGTCGCGATCCGCACTGGCCCCTTTTCAATCTTCTTGCGCAGCCTGTGGATGTACACCTCGATCGCGTTGTTGCTGACTTCCTCGCCCCATTCGCAGAGGCGCTCGACGAGCTGGTCCTTGCTGACGAGCCGCCCGGCGCGTTGCAGCAGTACTTCGAGCAAACCGAGCTCGCGCGCCGACAGCTCCAGCATCTGGCCGTCTATGGTGGCGACGCGGCCGGCCTGGTCGTAAACCAGCGGGCCGTGCTTGATGGTGCTGCTGGCGCCGCCCATGCCGCGGCGTACCAGCGCGCGCACGCGGGCTTCGAGCTCCTGCAGCGAAAACGGTTTGGCCATGTAGTCGTCGGCGCCGTAGTCCAGGCCTTTGACGCGCTCCTCGACGCTGTCGGCGGCCGTGAGGATCAGCACTGGCATGGCCGAACCGCGCGCGCGCAGGCGCTTGAGCACTTCCAGGCCGTGCATGCGCGGCAGGCCCAGGTCGAGGATCAGCAAATCGAATTCAGTGTTGGTGAGCAGCGCGGCGTCGGCCTCGGTGCCGCTGGCCACATGGTCGGCCGCCGCACCGGAGGCCCGCAAGGTGCGCAACAGGCCATCGGCCAGCACCTGGTCGTCTTCGGCAATCAGAATACGCATGGTTGTCTCCAGATATCGGCCCCTTGCGACCGGGGCAGTTGTGCTCTCTAACAAATTCTAGGCTTTTGTTGCCTCGGGTTTACTGACACGCGATGCGATTAAGCGCTTGCATACGCCTCCAACCCAAGCGCCACCACGGTCGCCACATCCTGCCCCACCGCCTGGCGGAATTCCTCCTCGGCCTGGCGCACGGCCTGGTGGAAGGCTTCGAGCCAGAGCAGGCCCGATTCGGTGAACACCACCCTGCGGGCGCGTTTGTCGTGCGGGTCGGGCTGGCGTATGACCAGGCCCCAGGCCTCGCACTGGTCGACCAGATCGCCCATGGCCTGCTTGCTCATGCCGGCGCTGTGCGCGAGGTCTGTCAGGCGTGAACCGGCCACGGCCAGGTGGCGCGTGATGTGGATGTGGGCGGCGCCGACCTGGTCGCGCCCCGCCAGATTGGACAGGGCCAGCGGCACCTCCACACTGCTGGCCATCAGCGAGAGCACGCGTTCATCGAAGCGGCGCAAGGCATGGCCCATGAGCCGCCCCAGGTGGGTCTGCCGCCAGCCGGCCTCGGTCGCGCCGAAGGGGCTGGGCATCGGGCTTGGAAGTGTCGTTTCCGCCATAAAAGCATGGTAATCCAATTGATCAGGCAAACTGACTAAAAATAGGGTTTACTTATTTTTATAGCGCCCATAAAGTACTGGTCATGCATCCAGCGCTGTGATTAAAAGCAGAGGCTGGAATCCAGGCAACAAGTTTTACATCATTGATTTTCAAGGAGTTTTTCATGGAACTGACCAACAAGCTCAACCCCGCCCAGAACCCTGTGCAAAGCGCCGCCCTGAACACCGAAAAGGCCAAGGCCCTGCAGGCCGCGCTGGCCCAGATCGAAAAGCAGTTCGGCAAAGGCACCATCATGAAGCTGGGCGACGGCGAAGTGATTGAAGACATCCAGGTCGTTTCCACCGGTTCCCTGGGCCTGGACATCGCCCTGGGCGTGGGCGGCCTGCCGCGCGGCCGGGTGGTTGAAATCTACGGCCCGGAATCTTCGGGCAAGACCACGCTGACCCTGCAGGTCATCGCTGAAATGCAAAAACTGGGCGGCACCTGCGCCTTTGTGGATGCCGAGCATGCGCTGGACATCCAGTACGCGCAAAAGCTGGGCGTGAACCTGCAGGACCTGCTGATTTCCCAGCCCGACACCGGCGAACAGGCCCTTGAAATCGTCGATTCGCTGACCCGCTCCGGCGCGGTCGACCTGATCATCGTCGACTCGGTGGCGGCGCTCACGCCCAAGGCCGAGCTTGAAGGCGAAATGGGCGACTCGCTGCCCGGCCTGCAGGCACGGTTGATGAGCCAGGCGCTGCGCAAGCTCACCGCCACCATCAAGAAGGCCAACTGCACGGTCATCTTCATCAACCAGATCCGCATGAAGATCGGCGTGATGTTCGGCTCGCCCGAAACCACCACTGGCGGCAACGCGCTGAAGTTCTACGCCTCGGTGCGCCTGGATATCCGCCGCATCGGCTCCATCAAGAAGGGAGAAGAGGTGATCGGCAACGAGACCCGCGTCAAGGTGGTCAAGAACAAGGTGGCCTCGCCCTTCAAGACGGCGGAGTTCGACATTCTTTACGGCGAGGGCATCAGCCGCCTGGGCGAGGTGCTGGACCTGGGTGTGGCCGGCCACATCGTCGAAAAAGCCGGCGCCTGGTACGCCTTCAACGGTGAAAAAATCGGCCAGGGCCGCGACAACGCGCGTGAATTCCTCAAGGAAAACCCCGAACTCGCGATCGAGATCGAAAACAAGGTGCGCGAATCGCTGGGCATCCCGCTGGTGCAGGTTGCCGGCGGCGCCGACGCCCCTGCCGAAAAGCCGGCCAAGGCCGACAAAGCTGAAAAGGCTGAGAAAGCTTCCAAGGTAACGGCCTGATTTTTAATGCCAAATAAGGCTCCAGCCCAGTTGGAGCATGCGCGGGGGAGCTATAAAAAAGCTGGCGCGCGTGTTGGGCTCGGCCTGTTAGCCATGGAAAATCCGGTAGATCACAAGCCAGCCAAACCCGCCTCCCGTGCGGGTTTTGGCCTTTCCCTGAAGGGCCGCGCGCTGCGTTACCTGGCCGCGCGTGAACATTCGCGTGCCGAGCTGGAGCGCAAGCTGGCGCCGCATGAGGAAACCCCCGGCCAATTGGCTCAGGTTCTTGATGACCTGGAGGCCAAGGATTTCATCAGCGAGGCGCGCGTGGTCGAGTCGGTAATCAACCGCCGTGCCGGGCGTTTTGGCGCGGCGCGCATCAAGCATGAATTGTTGAACAAGGGCTTGGGCGCAGAGCTGGTGGCCGGGGCGGTTGCCAGTCTTAAAGGCAGCGAACTGGAGCGCGCCCGGGACATCTGGCGAAAAAAATTTGGAGGGCCGGCGCCCGACGCGGCCGACCGTGCCAAGCAGATGCGCTTTCTGGCGGCGCGGGGGTTCGGCGGCGACGTGATTCGCCGCGTGGTGTCGCAGGCCGACGAGGACTGAGGTTACAGACCGAGCATCAGCTTCAGGTTCTGAACTGCGGCACCCGAAGCACCCTTGCCCAGGTTGTCCAGCCGCGCCACCAGCACGGCCTGGCGGTGCTCTTCATTGGCGAACACGCGCAGTTCCATCTTGTTGGTGTCGTTAAGCGCCAGCGCATCGAGTTTGTTCGATTCGGGCGCGGCTTCCACGGTCACCCATTCGCTGCCGGCGTAATGTTTGGCGAGCATGTCCTGCAATTGCGCGCCGGTCGGCTTTCCGGGCAGCAGGTCCAGGTGCAGCGGCAGTTGCACCAGCATGCCCTGCTTGAAGTTGCCGACGGAAGGGATGAACACCGGGCGGCGCGACAGGCCGGTGTATTTCATGATCTCGGGCAGGTGCTTGTGCTTCAGGCCCAGGCCGTAGAGCTCAAACGCGGGCGCGGTGCCGGCCTCGTAGTCTTCAATCATTTGCCGTCCGCCGCCGGAGTAACCGCTCACGGCGGGAAGGCTCAGGGGGAAATCGGCCGGTATCGCGCCGGCGTCGACCAGCGGGCGGATCAGTGCGATCGCGCCGGTGGCATAGCAGCCGGGGTTGCCGACACGGTCGGCGGCCGCCACGGCGGCGCGCTGCGTCTGCGTGAGTTCGGGAAAGCCGTAGACCCAGCCTGGTACGGTGCGGTGGGCGGTCGAGGCGTCAATGATCTTGGGCTTCTTGCCGGGCAGCGAATCGATCATGGCCACGGATTCACGCGCCGCATCGTCGTGCAGGCACAGGATCACCATGTCCACCTGCGCCATCAGCGCGCGCTTGGCCGCCGCATCCTTGCGCAGCTCGGGCGCGATGCTGACCAGCTCGATTTGCGGCATGGCTTGCAGCCGTTCGCGGATCTGCAGGCCCGTGGTGCCGGCTTCTCCGTCAATAAAAACTTTGGGCATGAATGAGGACTTCCAGGGACTGAGAACAGAACGAAATACGCAAATAAGGCAAATACAGGGGCGCGCCAGCAGGCCAAAAACGCCTTAAAAATGCCCAATTCGGGGCTATTTCGGGGTGTAAGCCGGGCACAAGAATTGTGCGTCGCACCATGATACAGTTCTGCGTTGCTGCCTGCAGTGACCGCCGACGTGGTTTTTTGGGCCGGTGTGGCCTGTTTCCGACACCCCACAGCCCTGTCCAAATCCCAGTTGCACCCCCTCTTTTACTGAATTCTGAAGGTCTTTCATGAAAATTCACGAGTACCAGGGCAAGGAAATCTTGCGCAATTTTGGTGTGCCTGTGCCGCGCGGCATTCCGGCGTTCACGGTGCAGGAAGCGGTGGAAGCCGCCCAGAAGCTAGGCGGCCCGGTATGGGTGGTCAAGGCGCAAATCCACGCGGGCGGCCGCGGCAAGGGCGGCGGCGTGAAGGTCGCCAAGACCATTGAGGACGTCAAGCGCATCGCCGGCGAAATCCTGGGTATGCAGCTGAAGACGCACCAGACCGGCCCTGAAGGCCAGAAAGTCCGCCGTCTCTATATTGAAGACGGCGCCGACATCCAGAAGGAATATTACGTCTCGGCCGTGACCGACCGCGAGTCGCAAAAAGTGGCCTTCATCGCCTCCAGCGAAGGCGGCATGGACATCGAAGAGGTGGCCCATTCCCACCCCGAAAAAATCATCAAGGTGTTTGTCGATCCGCTGGTCGGCATGACGGACGCCCAGGCCAAGGACGTCGCAGCCGGTATCGGCATGCCTGCCGACTCCGTGCCGCAGACCGTCGACATCCTGCAAAAGCTCTACAAGTGCTACATGGATACCGACGCTTCGCTGGTTGAAATCAACCCGCTGAACCGCAACAGCAAGGGTGAAGTCATGGCCCTGGACGCGAAGTTCAACTTCGACGCCAACGCCCTGTTCCGCCACCCCGAAATCGTCGCCTACCGCGACCTGGACGAAGAAGACCCGGCTGAAGTCGAGGCCAGCAAGTTCGACCTGGCCTACATCAGCCTGGACGGCAACATCGGTTGCCTGGTCAACGGCGCAGGCCTGGCCATGGCGACCATGGACACCATCAAGCTGTTTGGCGGCGAGCCGGCCAACTTCCTGGACGTCGGTGGCGGTGCCACTGCCGAGAAGGTCACCGAAGCCTTCAAGATCATGCTGAAGAATCCCGATGTCAAAGGCATCCTGGTCAATATCTTCGGCGGCATCATGAAGTGCGACACCATCGCCGACGGCGTCATCACCGCCTGCAAGGCCGTGAACCTCTCCGTGCCGCTGGTCGTGCGCATGAAGGGCACCAACGAAGACCTGGGCAAGAAAATGCTGGCCGACTCCGGTCTGCCCATCATTGCCGCAGACACCATGGCCGAAGCCGCGACCAAAATCGTGGCCGCCGTCA
>Ga0102589_1003206_pt1 | contig 17466 bp, 17 predicted proteins | sample AraplaMF_Col_mLB_FD_76858 | JGI IMG/M metagenome (GOLD analysis project Ga0102589, IMG submission 76858) | Arabidopsis root microbial communities from the University of North Carolina, USA - plate scrape MF_Col_mLB | ecosystem: Host-associated > Plants > Roots > Endosphere | place: USA... | reverse complement strand
AGATAGTAGCGTTCCAGCGCGCGCCTCAGCCGGCCGGCTTCAATACGCACGACGGGATCGTTCTGAATGTCGAAGTTGATACCCCTGCCAAAAACCTCGACCGCAATGGAGTAGGCCTTGATACGGTCCGCATGGCCTGCGAGCGCCTGTTCGACCACGTACGACAAAAACCGCCGCAAGCGTTCCGGAACGCTGAACTCGACGTTCTCTAAAATACGATCTAGTTGAGCTCGAATATCTGCTTCGCTAGGCTCAAGCACTGGCAAAATTCCGGGCACTACATTTACGCTAAGCTCTGTCTTGAACTGCCTCATGGAACCGACCCCCCGGTCGAAAATCCACGTAATTAGCTTTCTTTTCGAAAGGTAATGGCGCGTAACATCCTGTTATTTACTCCCCTCCGGCTCGGTGCGCCACATAATTGTGCCTCTTTCAAGGGGGTGCCTTCCCATGGATCGAGGCATTCTGGCTGCCACTCGGCTTCTGCCGAACCACAAGAAGTCGATCCAGGAATTGATGCTTCGAAGCGAAAGTTTCCGTGCGTTGTGCATGGATCTCGCTGAGGCAGAATTCGCGCTTGAGCGTTGGGAGCAATCGAGATTGCCAGAGAAGGAGGCGCATTGCGCTGAATACAGGCTCATCATCGTCGGCCTCGAGGCTGAAATTCGGCAGACGATCCGCGAGCGGTAACCCGTTATCTTTGGATTTCGATGCTGATCTGAAGTGTTTTCCGCGTGAGATTTGCGAACTGGAGATTCTCGCCATGTCGAAACACGTCAATTGGATCTTCGCCCTAGCTATGGTGACGGCAGCTTCCGGCTGCGCTCCGTATCCGTTGGTCAGCAGCGAGACCGTGGTCGTCGCCGGTGTCGGCCCGGTGGAGGTTGAGCGCCTCAATGTCAGGGTGGTGTCGGTCAACCGGGCCGCTCGCTCGGTGGTGGTCGCGCAGGGGCGGCGCGAATGGCTGGTCAGCGTTCCCCCGGTATTCGGCGATCTGCGCCGGGTTCGCGCAGGAGACATGGTGGAAATCAGCCGGATCGAAGGCGCCGCCGTCGATGTCCGGCGCAGCCGGCGCGGGGACCGTCCGGGCATCACCTATACGGAAGCGGTCAGCGGCCCGCCATTCCACAACCTGCCTGACAAATACGTCGTGCGGGCGGTGACTCTGACGGCCCGATTCGAACGCTTCGACCCGGCCAGCAGCGTCGTCAGTTATGTCGGCCCCCTCGGCCCGCGTTCGCTCACTGTCGTCGACCCTGCGGTCAAGGCGGAACTGCAGACCTTCGGGCGCGGCGACACGGTCGATCTCACCTTCGCCGAAGCTTTCTACATCACGCTCAACTGACAGGTCCTGGAGCTGCCGGGCGACTGCGGAGGCCGAGCTGGGCAAAGCGATCACGAACCGTGAAGGAGATGCAGGCCATGTCGACAGTCAGCGATCCGGCCAAGGCGGGCATCCTCGCCGACGAGAGCTTCATGTCAGCGGATGATCTCCGCTCCTACATGACTGAGTTGGAAATGGCCAAGGCCTCCAAGATGACGGCGGGCATGGACAAGGCGGAACAGGCACGAAAGAAGCTCGTCGCCTCCCTGCAAGAGGAGATCGCGGTCACGCCCGCCAAGATCGCCGAGATCAAGCAGAGTCTCGCGACGAAGACGCGTGCGGCCGCCGAACGCGGCGAGCAGGACGTTCTGGTCATGCGCTTCCCGAGCGCACTCTGCACGGACAAAGGCAGAGCGATCAACAATATGGAGCCGGACTGGCCGACAACCCTCACGGGCAGGCCACGGCAGGCCTACGAATTCTGGAAGGAGCACCTGCAGCCGGCAAAGTACAAGCTGCGCGCGATGATCATCGACTGGCCGGGGGGCATGCCGGGAGATGTCGCCTTCTTCCTGAGCTGGTCCTGATAAGGGGGAGGGGCGTACCATGGAAGCGCGTGCTGGCGAGCCGCTGAAGCGTAAGCATTACGAACGAAAGCTCCGGGACCTGCACGCCGAGTTGGTGAAACTCCAGGAGTGGGTGAAGCACGCCGGCGCCAAGATCTGCATCGTCTTCGAGGGACGCGACGGCGCCGGAAAGGGTGGTGTCATCAAGGCGCTGACTGAACGCGTCAGTCCCAGAGTCTTCCGGGTGATGGCTCTGCCACCGCCGACCGAGCGCGAAAAATCGCAAATGTATATCCAGCGCTACCTGCCGCATCTGCCAGCGGCGGGTGAAATCGTGATTTTCGATCGCAGCTGGTACAATCGCGCCGGCGTCGAGCGGGTTATGGGCTTTTGCAGCGAAGAGCAGGTCAAGAGCTTTCTCGCGGTCGTTCCGAGCGTCGAAAAAGCGATCGTCGAATCCGGCACGATCCTGCTGAAATACTGGCTTGAGGTCGGCCAGAAAGAGCAGACCAAGCGCATGGAGGAGCGGATCAACGATCCACGAAAAATCTGGAAGCTGTCGCCGATGGATCTGAAATCCTATTCGCGATGGTACGACTACTCGCGCGCACGGGACGACATGTTCGAGAAGACCGACGCCACCTGGGCGCGATGGCATGCCGTCCACTCCGACGACAAGCGCGCCGCACGCCTGAACATCATCTCGCACATCCTCGCCTCGATTCCCTACGAAGCGCCGCCCCGCGAGAAGATCAAGCTTCCGAAGAGACAGAAGTCGAACGGATACGAGGAGCCCGATTTCGCCAGGAACTGGGTGCCGGACATGGCCTGAAGCTGCGCATTCCGAACGCTCGGTTGCGAGGATGGACATATGCCGGGCCGTCGATGCGATCAGCTTGATCCACGCCATGCCGCCACGCGTTCAGGCGCTGATTTTACCCATCCAGACGCTCGTCTTTTGCGGCCACTGAAGCTTGCCTGATCCAGAGGCGTTTCATGGCCCGTCGCAAAAGCAGCGAGCGCAGGACGTAATCGAGGACCGCAACGAGGAGGGCACGGTGCTTGATTGGTTCGTTCACCGTGTGCTGCGAGCGGCGGGCGTTGTCGCGGAATGGTTCCTGCCCGCCGGCCATCAGCAGTTTGGTCTCGTCCAATTGGGCGCAGCGCTTCTTCTCGTCACTGCAATCATCGCACTGGCGGCGTTCTGGCCGAAAATCCGTGATGCCCGGCGCGATCGAGGTAGCATTGACGATCAAACCTGACGAGCGGATCGGGGTCGCACCCGGATTGGCCTTTCGCGACTATCCGCTCCTGGGAGAGAGCGCTGTGCGGAGGTGGCGCTCTGAACAGCCCCTAGATCTTGAGTCCCGAAGACCCTCATGGACCGGCTCGTGAAGGCCCATGATTGAACACGGCGGAGATGGTGCGCCTTGCGGTGCCTGTGGTCACTCTTGGGGCCAGCAGATGATCTCTGCCCTTATGGGCGTGTAAACCGCCGGAGGCTCCAACTCCTGAGAAGCTGGGGCTATGCTGAGCAAGACGACGAACAAGTTCTCGCCTATGCGCCCGCGCGATGCGCACGGTGCAGGATCACGAAGCCGAGCATCCGCCGCGCTGGGCGGCGGTCATTTCGATCGCGGGCAAGATCGGCCGCACGGCACAGACGCTGAACGGGTGGGTGAAGAAGGCTGAGCTCGACAGCGGCCGCAAGCCCGGGCTGACGACGGATATGGCGACCAAGCTCAAGGCTCTGGAACGCGAGAACCGGGAGCTTGATGTAACAGCGATTGATCCCTTGTTCAGCCAAATTCAGGTTTCCCGCCAACAATTGGTATTCGAACGGCCGGCGTCATGACCTTGGAATCGCCCCAACCCAACGCCTCAGTTCTATTGATAAATACTTCATTTGACTTATAAATTTAGAACTCAATCCTCTCTCGCAGCACCAGCCTTCTCCTTGAAATCATTGAGGCCGTCGAGCAGGCGGGTTCTGTCCATTCAGCCGACGCGCAGCAAAAAGCCGGCGCTTGCCAGCCGGGCCGCGTGACGGCAATCTCCGGCCCGGTTAAGACCTTCAACAGATGTATGCCGGAGTATTCTCTCGTCGGGCAGCAGGACACGGGAAGTCCAGGAACATGATCATCGACGATAGCAATGCCGATGCCCGCAAGCTGCACGAGATCGCGCTGCGCGGGCGCCGGGCGGGCCTGATCGGCCGGCGCTCCTTCCTGGCCGGTTCGGCCGCCGGTCTCGGCGCGCTCGCGATGGGCGGTTGCACGACCGACGGCATGAGCCTTGCCGAGGCGCAGAAGCTCTACGGGCCGGTGCCGGAGGAGAAATTCCCGATCCCGGCGATCGACGTCACCCATGTCGATCCGAAATATTTCCGCCGGACGGTCGCCTACGACACCAAGGAAGCGCCGGGCACGATCATCGTCGATCCCGGCAACTACTATGTCTACCGCGTCGAGGACGGCGGAAGCGCCACTCGCTATGGCGCCAATGTCGGCCGCGACGGCTTCCGCTGGACCGGCGATGCCTATGTCGGGCGCAAGTCCGAATGGGCGACCTGGACGCCGCCCAAGGAGATGATCAAGCGCCAGCCGGAAGCCGCCAAATACGCCCGCGGCATGCCCGGCGGCCTCGACAACCCGCTCGGCGCGCGCACGCTGCATCTCTACCAGAACGGCGCCTACACGCTCTACACGATCTACGCCTCGCTCGACGCGGAATCGATCGGAAACGGCATCACCAGCGGCTGCATCGGCCTGCTCACGCAGGACATGATCCACCTCTACAACAACACGCCGGTCAAGACGAAGGTGGTCGTCCTGCCGGCCTGAGGCAGCGCGTCAGCCGCCGGTCCAGGCGTTGCCGATGCAGGCGGCGTCGAGACGGGCCTGCTCCTGACATCCTGACGATTGTGCAGGCGGCGATTCCCCCGGGAATCGCCGCCTCATCTTTTATGGCCATGCGAGCCAAGCTGGCAGCCTCAATTGACGAGGGCGACTCAGGTCGAATTTGCTGCTCCAGAGACCTGGAGCCCATGGCAGAATGCGCCAAGGCACCCCGCCAATTCGCGGTCGGTCGCGTGCCCGCGAGCGTCGCGGCGCCGGGCGAGCGCTCCCCGTGATTTCCGAGATGTCCCCTGCGATGGCGTTTCAGCCCCGCGAAATCTCATCGCTTTGATAATCAAAGCAATTTCGTCCCATCATTGAATGTCGGCGCCAGATTTCCCCGTGAAATCGATTGAGCGATTTACCGCTCGTTAACCATTCGATTCCTACATCTGGGGAACCGAAAATTTACCAAGATGACCGCCGTGTTAACCCAACCCCGGCCTATCCGCCTCAAGGGGCGCTCCTATCTCGCGTTGACGCTCACGCCCGAGCTGCCCTTCGAGGATTGGCTGGTGCGGCTCGACGATCTCGCCGGCCGCTCCGCCGGCTTCTTCCTGCGGCGGCCGGTCGTGCTGGACGTCGAGGGCCTCGAGATCGACCGCGCGCAATTGCGCGATCTCGTCGGCAAGCTCGGCACCCGCAATGTCCGGATCATGGGCATCGAGGGAGCCCGCCCCTCCATGCTCGGCAATGACCTGCCGCCGGCCATGTCGGGCGGCAAGGCGACCGGCGATATCGAGGAACCTGCGGCCGCACCGGCCAGCGAGCCCCCTGCTGCCCCCGCCCCCGTCGAGAGCGCGGCGCAGATGCCGGCCGCGCCGCTGCCCACCACCGGTGCACCGACCTCGATCGTCGTCACCCAGCCGGTGCGCTCCGGGCAATCCATCTTCACCGAAGGCGACATCACCATTCTCGGTTCGGTCGCTTCCGGCGCCGAGGTCATCGCCGGCGGCTCGATCCATATCTACGGCACGCTGCGCGGCCGGGCGATGGCCGGCACGCTCGGCAACGCCGCCGCCCGCATCTTCTGCCGCAAGCTCGAAGCCGAGATGGTGGCCATCGACGGCTTCTACAAGACGGCCGAGGACCTCGAGCCCGGCCTGCGCGGCAAGCCCGTCCAGTTCTGGCTCGACGGCGAGACCTTCACCGCCGGGTCAATGGCCTAGCGCGCATTCCGTGCGGCCGGGATCGGCCGACCGATGAGAATTCGCGCCAACTCAAAACGTCGACAGCGCGTCCCCAGGAACTAGGAGAGGTCAATGGGCAAGGTCATCGTGGTCACATCGGGCAAGGGCGGCGTCGGCAAGACGACCTCCTCGGCCGCCCTCGGCGCAGCCCTAGCGCAGAACGGCGACAAGGTCGTGGTCGTCGACTTCGACGTCGGCCTGCGCAATCTCGACCTGATCATGGGTGCCGAACGCCGCGTGGTCTACGATCTCGTCAACGTGATCCAGGGCGAGGCCAAGCTGACGCAGGCGCTGATCCGCGACAAACGGATCGAGTCGCTCTATCTGCTGCCGGCTTCGCAGACGCGCGACAAGGACAACCTCACCGCCGAGGGCGTCGAGAAGGTGGTCGGCGCGCTGAAGACGCATTTCGACTGGGTGATCTGCGACAGCCCGGCCGGCATCGAGCGCGGCGCCACCCTCGCCATGCGCCATGCCGACATCGCGATCGTGGTGACCAATCCGGAAGTCTCCTCGGTGCGCGATTCCGACCGCATCATCGGCCTGCTCGATTCCAAGACGGCGAAGGCCGAGGCCGGCGAGCGCATCGAGAAGCATCTCCTCCTCACCCGCTACGACCCCGCCCGGGCCGAGCGCGGCGACATGCTGAAGGTCGACGACGTCCTCGAGATCCTGTCGATCCCGCTGCTCGGCATCATCCCCGAGAGCATGGACGTGCTGCGCGCCTCCAATATCGGCTCGCCGGTCACTCTCGCGGATGAGCGCAGCGCCCCGGCGATCGCCTATTTCGACGCGGTGCGCCGGCTCAAGGGCGAGAGCCTCCCCGTCACCATCCCCGGCGAGAAGCGCGGCTTCTTCGGCAAGATCTTCGGAAGGAAAGCGGCATGAACCTGCGTCGTCTCTTCTTCCGCACGCAGTCGGCCCCGGCTGCGCGCGAGCGCCTGCAGGTTCTGCTCGCCCATGAGCGCCTGTCCTCCGAGGGCTCCGACCTCGTCACCAAATTGCGCGATGAGATCCTGCAGGTGATCGCCCGGCACGTGCAGGTCGACAGCGATAAGGTCAACGTCCGGATGGAGCGCGGGGCCCAGGTCTCGACGCTGGCGGTCGACATCGAAATCCCGTTCGACGCGGGCAAGAAGGCGGCCTGAGGGCCGCCTTTCCTTTTCTAGATAGGCCTCACATCACCGCCGGACCGCGGCCGTCATATTCGGCGTCGGTGACCTTCTCCAGCCAGTCGACGACCTTGCCGTCCTTGGCCTCCTGCACGGCGATATGCGTCATCGCCGTCTGCGGCCCGGCACCATGCCAGTGCTTCTCGCCCGGCGGAAACCAGACCACGTCGCCTGGCTTGATCTCCTCGACCGGCCCGCCCCAGCGCTGCACCCGGCCGAAGCCGGCGGTGACGATCAGCGTCTGGCCGAGCGGGTGGGTGTGCCAAGCCGTGCGGGCGCCCGGCTCGAAGGTGACGCTCGCCCCCTGCACGCGCTCGGGCGCATGCGGATTGAACAGCGGATCGATGCGGACGGTGCCGCTGAACCAGTCGCCCGGCCCTTTCGCCGAGGGTCGGGTACCGGCGCGGATGATGTCCATGGGCTGTCTCCTTCGGCCTGCGGTCGTCCTGAAAGCTAGACCGACAATCTAGTCACGCTCATGCCCGCATTGAATGGGCAACCGACCTCAATGGAAGTCGCGCGATTTCGGCAGGATTCGGACATTGCGGGGATGGCGTGCCCGCGGAATCTGCGGATGCTGGAACTCATCAGCGCGGGTCAGGACGATCTCGGCGCGGTGCGTCTCGGAGAGGCTGAGCAATTCGGCCGAGCGGTCGACGACGCGCTTCGCCATCAGATGGACCACGCCCTCCGGGCTCTTCTGCACCCGGCCCTCGACCAGCAGCAGCCGGGCCGCCATGACCTCGCGGCGGAAGCGCTCGAAGTCGCGGGCCCAGAGCACGACATTGGTGATGCCGGTCTCGTCTTCGAGCGTGATGAAGATGGCATTGCCCTTGCCGGGGCGCTGGCGCACCAGCACGACGCCGGCGACGCTGGCCCAGCTGCCGTCCCGCGTCGCCGAGATCTGCGCGCAGCTGGCGACGCGCTCGCGGGCGAAGCGGGCGCGTAAGAGGCCCATCGGATGGCCCTTCAACGAGAGCCGCGCCGTCTGGTAATCGGCGACGACATGCTCGGCGAGCGGCATCGAAGGCAGCGCCATCGCCCGCTCCGTCCCAAGCTCGCGCGCCTGCGCCGCCTCGAACAATGGCAGCGCCTCGTCGTCCGGCAGGCGGCGCACGGCCCAGAGCGCCTCGCGCCGGTCGAGCCCGAGCGAGCGGAAGGCGTCGGCATCGGCGAGCAGACGCATGGCGCGCGCCGGCAGGTGGGCGCGGCGAGCGAGCTCCTCGACATCGCGATAGCCCTCGCCGCGCGCCTCGGCGAGACGCTCCGCCCAGTCCTGCTTGAAGCCGTCGAGCTGACGCAGACCGAGGCGCAGGGCCCAGGGGCTTTTCCAGCCCGGCGCCCCCGGCTCCAACAGATTGTCCCAGGCGCTGGAATTGACGTCGATCGGGCGCGGCTCGACGCCGCCATTCTCCTGCGCCTCCCGGACGATCTGGGCCGGGGCGTAGAAGCCCATGGGCTGCGAGTTCAGCAGCGCCGCGGCGAAGATCGCCGGGTGATGGCATTTCAGCCAGGAGGAGACATAGACCAGCTTGGCGAAGGAAGCGGCGTGGCTCTCGGGGAAGCCATAGCTGCCGAAGCCCTTGATCTGCTCGAAGCAGCGCTGGGCGAAATCGCGCTCATAGCCGCGCGCGACCATGCGCTCGACCATCATCGCCTCGTAATTGCCGATGGTGCCGGCATTGCGGAAGGTCGCCATCGCCTTGCGCAAGCCATTGGCCTCGATGTCGCTGAACTTCGCCGCGACCATGGCTAGCCGCATGGCCTGCTCCTGGAAGAGCGGCACACCCTCCGTCTTGTTGAGGACCTCGAAGAGTTCGTCGGATGGACCATGCTCCGGCGAAGGGGATGGATACGTCACCTCCTCGATCTTGGCGCGCCGCTTCAGATAGGGATGGACCATGTTGCCCTGGATCGGGCCGGGGCGGACGATCGCGACCTGGATGACGAGATCATAAATCTTTCGCGGCTTCAGCCGCGGCAGCATGTTGATCTGCGCCCGGCTCTCGACCTGGAAGACGCCGAGCGACTTGCCCTCGCAGAGCATGTCGTAGGTCTCATCGTCCTCCTGAGGGACATCGGCCAGTCCGAAATCCTCGCCCTCATGCTGGCGCAGCAGATCGAAGGCTTTGCGGATGCAGGTCAGCATGCCCAATGCCAGCACGTCGACCTTCATCAGGCCGACCGCGTCGATGTCGTCGCGATCCCATTCGATGAAGGTGCGGTCGTCCATGGCGGCATTGCCGATCGGCACGGTCTCGTCGAGCCGGCCGCGCATCAGCACGAAGCCGCCGACATGTTGCGAGAGATGACGCGGAAAGCCGAGCAGGCGCACGGCGAAGCGCACGGCCTGCGCGATCACCGGATTGTCGGGATCGAGCCCGGCCTGACGGATCTGGTTACGAGTGATGTCGGAGCCCCAGCTGCCCCATTGCGTCGAGGCGAGGCGGGCGGTGACATCCTCGGTCAAGCCCAGCGCCTTGCCGGCCTCGCGCATGGCGCTGCGCGGCCGGTAATGAATCACGGTCGCGGCGATGCCGGCGCGCTCGCGGCCGTATTTCTCATAGATCCACTGGATCACCTCCTCGCGCCGCTCATGTTCGAAATCGACGTCGATATCGGGTGGCTCACGCCGCTCGGTCGAGATGAAACGTTCGAACAGCACATCGCTCTCAGCCGGGTTCACGGCGGTGATCCCGAGCACGTAACAGACGGCAGAGTTGGCGGCCGAGCCTCGCCCCTGGCAGAGGATGCCCCTGTTCTCGGCAAAGTCGACGATCTGGCGGATGGTGAGGAAATAACGGGCGTAATCGAGCTTGCCGATCAAAGCGAGCTCCTTGGTCAGCAGATCGCGGACCTTGTCCGGCACCCCTTCAGGATAGCGGATTTCACCACGTTTCTGGACGAGGTCTTCGAGCCAGGCTTGAGGGCTCCAGCCGGGCGGAATGGGTTCGTCAGGGTACTCGTACCTCAATTCTCCCAGATCGAACTCGATACGGCCGAAGAGATGCTGCGTCTCCTCGATCGCCTCCGGCGCCTCCTTGAAGAGCCTTGCCATCTCCTGCGGCGGCTTGAGATGGCGCTCGGCATTGGCTTCGAGCAGGCGGCCGGCCTTGTCGATCGTGGTGCCCTCGCGGATGCAGGTCAGCAGGTCCTGCAGATCGCGCTGCTCGGGCGCGTCGTAGAGCACGTCGTTGGTGGCGATCAGCGGGGTGCGGGTCGGCGCCGCGATGCTTTTCAGCCGGGCGAGGCGGCGGCGATCATTGCCGCGGCGCGACATGGTCGCGGCGAACCAGACCGCGCCGGGCGCGGCAGCATCGAGCCGGGCGAGGATGTCAGAGAGGCCGTCGAGCCGACGCTCCGGCATGACGATCAAGAGGAGGTCGCGAGCGTCATTCAGGAGGTCGTCGAGGCTGAGGATGCACTCGCCCTTGGCGCCGCGCAGATTACCAGATGTCAGCAGGCGGCAGAGGCGGCCCCAGCCGGCGCGGTTGGCGGGATAGACGACAATGTCCGGCGTGCCATCGGCGAAGACGAGACGGCTGCCGGTGACGAGCTTGAAGGCCTTCGCCTTCGCCTGCAGCTGCGGCAAGGTGAAGGGCAGATCGGCGAAGGCCGGATTCTCGACCCAGATATATTCACCGGGACTGCCGCCCTCGCGGATCTTTTCAGGAGCCAGCGCACCGTCCTCACACAGATCGCGCAGCGCGGCCCAAGCCCGCACCACGCCGGCGACGGTGTTGCGATCGGCAATGCCGAGACCGGCCTGGCCGAGCAGCAGCGCCGTCATCACCAGGCTCGGCCCGGGCGAGGCGCCGCGCAGGAAGGAGAAGTTCGTCGCGGCGACGGGCTCGGCGTAGGTGCTCATGCGAACAACCCGTGCAGATACCAGCGCGGCGCGGTCGTCTCGCGACCGTAGAGGCCGGCGCGGAAGAGCCAGAAGCGCCGCCCCTGCGCATCCTCGACGCGATAATAGTCGCGCGTATGTTCTCCCGGCCCGTCGCGCCACCAGTCCGGCGCGATCCGCTCCGGCCCCTCGGCCCGGGCGATCTCGTGCAGCACGCGCCGCCAACGAAAGCGCAAAGGCGGGCCATCCGGCACCTCGGCCAGGGTCTCGACCGGCTGCGGCGGTTCGAAGAGCTGGAGCGGGCGGGCCGGCGGCTCGTCCGGCTGGGCGACGGGCCAGGGCGCCTCGTCCGCCTTATGGGCTGCTGCCGAGATCAGCGCCGCCTCGCGCTCGGGCTGGTGGCTGTCCTGCGCGACGAAGCGCAGCACGCGCTCGCGGCCGAAGCGGGCGACCAGCCGGTCGACCAGATCGGCCACCGCCTCCTCCTCGACGGCGCGCCCGTCGAGGCTCGCCTGCGGCGTACCGAGCGGCTCGCAGACCGGGACGGAAAGTCTGATCGCGTCATAGCCGAAGCCGGGATCGAGCGGATCCGCCAGACTGTCGATGCGCTCACGATAGAGCCGCAGGATCGCGCCGGAATCGCGCGAAGGCCGGCCCGTCTCCAGCGCCAGCCGGCGTACCGCGCCGTCGCTGCGGAAGAAGCTGACCTCGAAGGCGCGCCCGCCCTCGCCGCGCGCCTCGAGCAGGCGCCCGGCCTCACCGAGCAGGCGGGCGACGATCTCCTCCAGCCCGTCGGTGTCCTGCAGCGGATCGGGGAAATGCCGCTCGACCACGCAATCGGGCGGCGGCCGCAAGGGCGTGATCCGGGCATCCTCATGGCCGAGAATGCGGCGCAGCTTCGTGACGAGCGCCTCGCCGAAGCGGGCAGCAAGCGTGTGCGAGGGCCGGCCGGCGAGATCGCCCAGCGTCTTCAGCCCGGCGCGCGACAACGCGATCACCGTCTCGGACGAAGCCTCCAATGTCGCGACCGGCAGCGGCAGCGTCCGCTGCTCATCCTCGCCCGGTAGCGAGATGGCGCAGCGGCCGAAGCGGGAGAGGGCCCGGGCCGCTTCGGGCGTGCCGGCGATGCTGGCGAAGACGGTGAGGCCGAGCCAATCCATGCTGCGGCCGACGCGCTGGCGCAGCGCCGCCTCGCCGCCGAAGAGATGGGCGCAGCCGGTGATGTCGAGCACGAGCCCATGCGGCGGATCGAGCGCGACGAGCGGGGTGAAGCGGTCGCAGAGCGCGGCGAGCCATTCGATCAGGCGCTGGTCGGCGGCCGGATCGGCTTCGACCACTGTCAGCTCCGGGATGCGGGCACGGGCATCGGCCAGGGTCAGGCCGCGGGTCAGGCCGAGCGCGACGGCACGCCTGTCGCAATCGGCGAGGCGCAGCGCGCCGCGATCCTTCTCGACCAGGACGAGCGGGCGCTCATCCGGCCCGGCGGAGCCCCGCCGGCGCAGGCGCTCGCTCGCCAGATAGGGAAACCAGAGGGCGAGATAGCGGCGCTGCATCCCCCGCTCCATTTTTGCTGCCTCCCTCGCTCCCGATCCTGTCCCGGAAACATCGTTCGTCACGGTTCCACTCCACACGCCACTCACGCTCACCAAGGCCGCCGCGATGGCGCAGCAGCCGTAATCCGAAGGCCGGGTCGCCCGGCGCCTGCGCCTCCCGCGCCCGCGACGGCAGAGCGCGCACCTGCCAGCGCGTGCTGGCGGCGCTGGGCTCCGGCTCTGCAGCTACCCGCAGCAGCAGGGTCAGGACGCCGGAGGTCTCAGCCGCCAGCGCCAGGCGGCGGCTGGCGGTCAGGTCGAACTGGCGCGGCGCACCCCAGGGCTCGATCAGCGTCGCCCCGAGCGCGGCGCAGCGCGCCGCTTCCGCGCCAGCCCGCAGCGCCCCCTCGCCGTCGCGGACCCTGACCAGGAGGATCTGCGCGGGGTCGAGGCCGAGCTCGGCCAGGCCCGGCGGGTGCAGGCGGCCGGCTTCGGCATCGAGGAAATCCTGCCGGACCCAGAGCACGGGCCGCGAGCCGGCGGCACGCAGGGCCAGGGCCGCGGCAAAGCCCGTCGCGGCCGGGAGATCGGCGCCGGCCGAGGCATAGACCTCATGCAGGGCCGCACGTGCCAGGCCACCACCCAGCGGCTCGTCCAGCGAGGGCGAACCGAAGGCGATCCGTTCCACCGGCGCAAGCTCGCGCGCCAGCCCCGCCAAAGCGAGGCTCTGCCGCAGGGCAGCCAAGGATCGGGTGGATGCATCGGCCATAGGAGCATATGTTCACTTTTTGTTCCAAGCATAAAGCGACTCCAAACGGCTTCGGAGTCAAGTCCGCATCCGTCACAGCTTGCTCGCAGACGCTTTGCTGCTGTCATATCGGCACCAATCGCATCGCCTATCAGCTGTGAGCGTCTGCCCCGCCGCCTTGCCCGGAGTGCGCCATGAGTTCGGGATTGTTCGCCCTTCTCGACGACGTCGCCGCTTTGGCCAAGGTCGCCGCGGCCGCGCTCGACGATGCCGCGGCGCAGGCGACCAAGGCCGGCGCCAAGGCGGCCGGCATCGTCATCGACGACGCCGCGGTGACGCCGCGCTATGCGGTCGGCTTCGCGGCGGAGCGCGAATTGCCGATCATCTGGAAGATCGCGCTCGGCTCGCTGAAGAACAAGCTCATCTTCCTGCTGCCGGCGGCGCTGGTGCTCAGCCTGGTCGCGCCCTGGGCGATCACGCCGCTGCTGATGGCGGGCGGCGCCTATCTCTGCTTCGAGGGCTTCGAGAAGGTCTACGAGCTCGTGGTGCCGCATGCGCATCACGATGAAGCGACCAGCGAAGGCGGCACCGGCATCCTCGACGCCAGGCAGCTCGAGGACCAGAAGATCGCCGGCGCGATCAAGACCGATTTCATCCTCTCGGCCGAGATCATGGCGATCACGCTCTCCACCATCACCGCCTCGTCCTTCTGGATGCAGGCGCTGGTGCTGGCCGTGGTCGGCCTCGGCATGACCGTGCTGGTCTATGGCGTCGTCGCCCTGATTGTGAAGGCGGACGATGCCGGTGTCGCTCTGGCGCGCAGCAGCATCCTCCCGGTCCGGCTCCTGGGGCGCGGCCTCGTCAGCGGCATGCCGCCCTTCCTCAAGCTGCTGAGCGCGGTCGGCACGGCGGCGATGCTCTGGGTCGGTGGCGGCATCATCATCCACGGCCTCGCCGGCTACGGGCTCGCCGGGATCGAGCATGTCATTCACGATATTGCCATCGCGATCGGGCGCGCCGGGCCGGCGCTCACAAGCGTGCTGGAATGGCTGACCACGGCGGCCGCTTCGGCGCTGTTCGGGCTTGTCGTCGGCGGGCTTTGCCTCGTCGGCATGCATGTCATCGTCGAGCCTGTGCTGAAGGCGCGCCGCGGCAGCGGCGCGAAGGCTGCCGCCGCGGAGGCGGAGCGGCATTAGACGCCATCCAAGCGCAGGTCCTATGCGCCCATGGCAGCCGCGCACCTTGCTGAAATCTGCTAGCGCGATCGCACAGGCCCGCCACGCGGGCGACCGGTCCGCTCATGCTGCAATTCCTCGCCACCAGCACGCCCTTCTTCGCGGTGATCGCGCTCGGCGCCTTCACCGCCTGGCGCGGCATGTTCGCGGCCGACACGGTCAGGGTGTTCAACACCTTCGCCTTCATGGTGGCGACGCCGGCGATGGTGCTGCGGGTGATGTCGCGCCAGCCGATCGCAGAATTGTGGAACGGCGTCTTCTTCGCGGCGCTGGCGTTGATCGGGGTAGTGGTCCTCGCCCTCGCCATCGCGCTGCAGCGGCGCCTGCTCGGCCTGCCCTTCACCAATGCCGTGTCGCGAGGCCAGGCGCTGGTCGGCGGCAATTTCGCCTTCCTCGGCATCCCGCTGATGCTCGCCTTCCTCGGCGACAGCGCCGCGGCGCCGATCGCGATCGGCCTGATCTGCGACACCGCCCTGATCGTGCCGCTTTCGATCGGGCTGATCGAGGCCGGGCGTGGCCGGGGCTCGCCGCCTGCGATCGCGTTCAGGCTCGTCCGCGGCACGATCGTCAACCCGTTCATGCTCTCGATCATGGCCGGGATCGTGCTGTCGCTGAGCGGCGTTGCGCTGCCGGAGCCGGTCGACCGCTTCCTGCTCTTCCTCGGCGCCTCGGCCGCCCCGGTCGGCGTCTTCGCCCTGGGGATCGCCGCCTTTCAATGGAGCCGGCAGGGCAGGCTGCCCTTGCGCGGCGTCCTGCCGCTGGTCGTCGGCAAGCTCGTCCTGCATCCTTTGCTGACCTGGGTGGTGCTGGCACTGGTGCTGAAGCTCGATCCATTCTGGGTCCAGGCCGGCGTGCTCTATGCAGCGCTGCCGATCGCGGCCAATGTCTTCGTCATTTCCGAACGCTTCGACACCGGCAGCCGCCCGATCGCGGCTGCGATCGTGATCTCGACCGCAGCCGCCGCCCTCACCTTCCCCCTTGCGATCTGGCTGATCTCGCCCTGAACGCCAGCCCGGAGACGTCCATGCCCAGCCAACTCTTCCAGCCCTTCGATCTCGGCGGCCTGCATCTTGCCAACCGCATCGTGATCGCGCCGATGTGCCAGTATTCGGCCGAGGATGGCTCGGCCACCGACTGGCACCTGATCCATCTCGGCAATCTCTCCCTGTCAGGCGCCGGGCTCCTGATCATCGAGGCGACCGCTGTCGAGCCCGACGGGCGGATCAGCCCGGACGATCTCGGCCTGTGGAGCGATGCGAACGAAGCGGCGCTGGCGCGCGTGCTCGACGGAATCCGCCGCCATTCCGACATGCCTGTCGGCATCCAGCTCGGCCATGCCGGCCGCAAGGCCTCGGTATACTCACCCTGGAGCGGCGGCGGGCAGCGCCCGCTCGAGGATCGCGGCTGGCAGCCGCTCGCCCCGTCGGCCCTGCCGATGCAGGCCAAGGACCGGCCGCCGCTGCCGCTCGACGCCGCCGGGCTGAAGCGGATCCGCGAGGCCTTCGTCGCGACGGCGCGCCGGGCGGTGCGGCTCGGCCTGCAGGCGATCGAGCTGCACTGCGCCCATGGCTATCTGCTGCACCAGTTCCTGTCGCCGCTGGCGAACCAGCGCGAGGATGCCTATGGCGGCTCGCTGGAGAACCGCATGCGCTTCCCGCTCGAGGTGTTCGACGCGGTGCGCGAGGCGGTGCCAGCCACGATCCCGGTCGGCGTGCGCGTCTCCGGGACCGACTGGGTCGAGGGCGGCTGGGACATCGGCCAGACCGTCACCTTCTGCGAGGCGCTGAAGGCGCGTGGCACCAGCTTCATCCACGTCTCCAGCGGCGGGGTCTCGGCCGCGCAGAAGATCGCGCTGTCGCCGGGCTATCAGGTGCCGCTGGCCCGGGCGGTGAAGGCGGCGACGGGCGTGCCGACCATCGCCGTCGGGCTGATCACCGATTACGAGCATGCCGAGGCAGTCGTCGCTGGCGGCGATGCCGACATGGTCGCACTCGCCCGCGGCATCCTCTACGAACCACGCTGGCCCTGGCATGCCGCCGCCCATCTCGGCGCCAGCGTCAAGGCGCCGAAGCAGTATCTGCGCTCGCAGCCGAGCCGCTATCGCACCCTGTTCGAGAGCTGAGGGCCATCGGGCTCACGCCGTCATTCGGGGGCGTAGCGTAGCGACGAGCCCGGCCCCCATGAACACGACGCTGTTCCAGTTCGTCATGCTCGCCCTTGTGGCGAGCATCCACGTCTTGGACACCGCATTCGACCGTCAAGACGTGGATGGCCGGGATAAGCCCGACCATGACGAAAAAGGCTTTGTGTTTAGCAGCCGCTCAATCGCCCGGCTGCGCGCCCTCATAGCCCTCGATGATGATGAGGTCGATCGGGCCGACCTTGGCGAGGTGCTGCACGGCCGCCTGGTATTCCGGCGACTCATAGCAGGCGCGCGCCGTCTCGATGTCCTTGAACTCGATGACGACGTTGTGCTTGCGGCCCTCGCCGCGAGCGAGCTTGTACTCGCCGCCGCGGACGATGAACCTGCCGCCATACTTGGCGAAGGCGATGGCGTTGAGCGAACGGTAGGTGGCGTATTCCGACTCGTTCTGCACGTCGACGCGGGCGATCCAGTAGCCTTTCGCCATGGTCAGGCCCCCTCGACCGCGATCAGGTCGATCTCGCCGGCTCCCTCGCGCAGCTTGCGCGCCTCGCCATACTCGACCGAGAACAGATAGGCCTTCGCCGCCGCGTAATCGGGGAATTCGATGACGACGTTGCGGGCCCGGCCCTCGCCCTCGCCGACCGACATCTGGCCGCCGCGCACCAGAGGCGTGCCGCCATATTGCCTGATCACCTCGGAGGCCTTGGCAGAGTAGACCGCCCATTGCGTCGCATTGGTCACCTTGGCGCGACCGATCACATATCCCTTGGGCATTTGCCGCTTCCGTATCCGGTTGAGTCGGCGGCGAG
>Ga0102589_1003205_pt1 | contig 17470 bp, 16 predicted proteins | sample AraplaMF_Col_mLB_FD_76858 | JGI IMG/M metagenome (GOLD analysis project Ga0102589, IMG submission 76858) | Arabidopsis root microbial communities from the University of North Carolina, USA - plate scrape MF_Col_mLB | ecosystem: Host-associated > Plants > Roots > Endosphere | place: USA... | reverse complement strand
TTACAATGTTTGCTACTTTTTGAATTTGTTCTGCACTTGCTACAGATGTTCCACCAAATTTACATACGATCATAACCATCAAATCCTAACTTTTTAAATTAAATGTATTCCTCCAAAAAACAATTGAATGTACACAGTGTACAAATTATAGTTCCCCACGTCAATACAATTTAAAAAATTCACGCAATTAATCGATGGAAAATGGACAATTTTCACACTGTTTGATTTATTATACGGATTTCGAATGAAATAGTTAAGGTTTTTGCGAATTTTTTTCATAGAAATCCTATAATCGTACAAATATTTGTCTGAACTAGCTGAAATCATCTAATTTACAGAATTTTTTAATGCTAGATCTGACATGATAAACAAAATCACGTCTCTATGAATATAAATGTGGATATCAATAAAAACAATTTGCTTGTATAAAGGTAAGATGTATCAGTTCAACAGCAGAATGTGGGTTTTTATTACAACATCTACAAACCGAAACCCTTCGGACATGACTATCCCAAGATAATTAGCTAACAAGGTTTCATACCCGTCTCTCTTAGTGTCGTAATAAAACAAAGTAACGAAAAGTACACCATGCAAGGACCTTTTGTACATACTTAAATTCGCAAGTGTTTTTCAGCAAACTTGAATCAATTATGCCTTGGCATAATTGCGTCCGGAATCGGCTTTGTGCTCAGGTCTGCGCGAGGGCCGACACGATGTCGGTCATTTCGGCAATGCCACAGGACGTGGCGTTTTACCGATGCAGTTCAGTTAGCCGTTATCGCATGGATGCGATGATTTTAGGCTAACAACCTTTATGGAGTCCTTTCAGATTCCGTGACATCCGCCAGAGGCTTTAACTTCTTTCTGCGACACCCGATTAAACCACATATATCTCACAGCTATAGAAGTGGGAAATAAATTCTGAAAGAAGTTAAATTGTAGTGCCTTCCTTCTATATTAATTGAAGAAAACGCTTTCCCCATTATGATATGCAGAAAAACTTGTGATGTTTGTGCTATTTCGAGCAATGTCAAGCTATTCTTTTTTTGATTTTTTTATCTGTTTTAGGCGAGTATTACTTTGATTTGCGTAGGTTTCCGCTTTTATTTCGTGGAGGGCTGTATTTATGGGGACCGGAGCAGTTATTCGGGGTGACCGGAGCAGTTCTTTGGAGGACCCGATCTCTTTCCTCTTAGACCTGAGCAGTTCTTTGAAGGACCCGATCTCTTTCCTCTTGAACCGGATCAGTTCTTTGAAGGACCCGATCTCTTTCCTCTTGGACCTGAGCAGTTCTTTGGAGGACTCGATCATTTTCCTCTTGGACCGGATCAGTTTTTTGGGAGACTCGACCATTTTTGTTACAGTACGAATTTCAAAACAGGTAATTTTATAGCGAAAAGGCCCCAACATATGTTAGGACCTTTTGTATTTAGATCACGCCAATTACATTTAAAAATACGATAATAATTGCAATTGGTGCGATATAGCGAAGTAAGAATAACCATAACACAAATAATTTATAGCCTTTATTTTTACTTACACCCAGTTCATTCATTAATACATCTTTCTTCATTTTAAACGGTACGAAGATCGCAACTAATAATACACCGAGTGGCATAAGAATATTACTTACTGTATAGTCTGCTAAATCAAAGATTGTTTTTCCGAATAATGTAAAATCACTTAATACGCCATATGATAAAGCCGATGGAATCCCTACAACAAAGATTAGTAATCCTACTATCAATGCCATTCTTTCGCGTTTCCCTTTACCCTTTGACGTTAAAGAGGCCACGCTAATTTCCAACATGGAGATAGCTGATGTTATAGTTGCAAAGAAAAATAGTAACAAGAAAATAATGAAGAACAATTTACCGAATGCCATTTTACTGAATATCGCTGGCAAGACAATAAATAATAGACCAGGTCCTTGAGATGGTTCCATTCCAAATGCGAATACTACTGGGAAAATAGCAAGCCCTGCAAGTAATGTAATTACAAGTGTTAAACCGACGATAGAAAATGCAGAACGTGGTAAGCTTTCTTCTTTCGGTAAGTATGAGCTATACGTTACCATAACCCCTACTCCGACAGATAATGAGAAGAACGATTGTCCCATCGCATATAAAATAATTTCAGATGTCACATTTGAGAAATCAGGCTGTAAGAAGAAGCGAACCCCTTCTCCAGCTCCATCTAATGTTAGAGCACGAATAATTAAGACAAAGAATAAAACAAATAGTGCTGGCATGAAATATTTATTTACTTTTTCAACACCGTTTTGTACACCTTTACTTACGATAAAAATAGTCATAAGAATAAATAATAGTTGTGATCCAACCGCTAAAAATGGATTGGAAATGATATCACTAAAAGTGGCTTCGTACGAACCATTTCCTTCCCACAGTCTACCTGTAATTGCATTCCATAAATATAATAAAATCCATCCTCCAACAACACTGTAGAACGAAAGCAATATGAAACAAGTGGCAATGCCTAATTTTCCGACCCACGGCCATAGCGTCTTAGGAGCAATAGTTCTATATGCTTCAACAGCCTCTTTTTGTGTACTTCTTCCAATGACAAATTCCGCCAATAATAACGGTAAACCAATTAATAACGTAAAACCGATGAAAATAAGGAAGAACGCACCGCCACCTCCTATACCGGCCATATACGGGAACTTCCAAATTGCTCCAAGACCTATTGCTGAACCTGCTGCGGCTAAAATGAAGCCTAATTTCGATGTCCATTGCTGTGAATTCATCTCTTTATCTCCTCTCTTTTTCTATTTCTTTTTTTATTACAATTCGGTCTTTATTCATATTGGTCTATCGTACTCCTTTCTAATACAACCACTGCTTTTCAAATAAAAATCGTCCCTACGAAAATGTAGGGACGATAAAAATATCGCGGTACCACCCTAGTTATGAAGATATAACAAGAATAAAACCTTAATAAAAAACGTCCCTACGCAAATACGTAGGGACGATTATATATCGCGGTACCACCCTAGTTATGAAGTTACAACAAGAGTAAAGCCTTAATAAAAAACGTCCCTACGCAAATACGTAGGGACGATTATATATCGCGGTACCACCCTAGTTATGAAAATACAACAAGAATAAAACCTTAATAAAAAACGTCCCTACGTAAATAACGTAGGGACGATATATATCGCGGTACCACCCTAGTTGTGAAAAAATTCTTCACCACTTTATTTGATAACGGTATTCACTACCGTCTTCCACTTCCTCACAACATGTGATTTATGAAAGATGCTCCAGGTCGAAATTCATGATAATCTATATACTGATTCGCACCAACCATCAGTTCTCTGAAATAGGGAGATTTTCACTACTAAATCCTATCATTGCCCAAATATTAATTTTCCGAATTGATATTATCATTTTTATCACACATTAAATACTAGCGTCAACAATTATTTTTTGATATTTCATGTATTATCTTCTTTTTTTTCGTTCGTGAATGTTTTTATGCTTCCGCATCCATTCTTATAATTAACAAAAAACTAGGCTCACATCTTGTGTGAAACCTAGTTTTTAAGCTTAATTGTTCTATACTAAATAGCTGTCCAACCACCATCAATAACTAATTCTGCTCCTGTCATAAAGCGTGATTCGTCAGATGCTAAAAATACAACGCCATAGGCAACATCCTCCGGTTCACCAAAGTATGGAAGCTGCGTATATGTTTTATAGAAAGGAAGAGCTCCTCCTTCTTCCATCGTTGGTGCTGTCATTGGTGTCACGATGATACCTGGATGTACGGAATTTACACGTATTTTATCTTTTCCGTATTCAACTGCAGCTGATTTTGATAGTACTCGAAGTGCCCCTTTAGCCGCTGTGTACGGACTTGTACCTGCCATACCAACAATACCGCCAATTGAAGAAATATTGATAATAGAGCCTCCGCCTGCTTTTTGCATTTCAGGAATTACATATTTCATACCAATAATGCAGCCATTTAAGTTAATGTCCATTATTTTATTCCATTCGTCCATTTCCATGTTGGCAATCGTTTTTGGTGAAGACACGCCGGCATTATTCACGAGTACATCGACTTTACCATATGCCTTCACTGCTTCGGCAATGATGGACTTCCAAGCATCTTCAGATGTCACATCATGCTGAATCCCTATAGCATCCCCACCACTTTCTTTAATTTCTTTTACTAATTGGTTCAATGCTTCGATTTGAACGTCTGTTGCAATAACTTTTGCTCCTTCTTGGGCAAATAATTTTGCTTCAGATGCACCCATCCCCATTGCTGCACCTGTAATAATAGCTACTTTTCCATTTAAACGACCCATATTTATAACTTCCTCTCTAAGTTAGATATCTATAATTAAAATGACTAATTCATGAACATATTAACAACTAGTTGTATTATCGACACGGTGTCGTTAATATAAGTATATCAATACAATTAAAAAGGGCAAACAACACATTTCATGAATTCGATGCTTTATCAACGAACTAATAGCTAGTGTTGTAAAAATAGAAAAAATAAAACAAGGAGCTTAAAAATGTCGAATAAAAAACAGAAAATGGACCCTCGGGTTATGAGGACGCGCCAACTACTAAGAGACGCACTTGTGGAATTAATAGAGGAAAGAGGCTATGAAAAGATTACGGTAAAAGATATTACAGAGCGAGCGACTTTAAATCGTGCTACCTTTTATTTACATTATAGCGATAAGCTTGATCTTCTCTATCAAAGCACAAAGGAAATATTGAATGATTTAGTGAGCAGTCTTAATGTTCATTTTGATGACAAGATAAAAATTGATTTTTTGAAAGATGAAGATGAGCCACACGATACATTTATGCATTTATTCGAGCAAATCTCTTTAAATAGCAAATTGTATAAAGTATTTTTAACTGAAAAAGACATTCCTTATTTCTCTTCAGGTTTGAAGGAAATCATCATCGATTTTGTCTCAAATGGGATAAACTCTATGCAGCCCGATGATAAAAAGCTTACAGTTCCACGTGAAATGGCTATCAGATATTTTGCCGCCGCCTTTCTTGAGGTGATTGTTTGGTGGTTAGAAAACGATATGCTTTATTCACCAAAATTTATGGCAACTCAGCTATTGAGAATTACAGTGAAGGGTCCTTATATTGACCTTCCTTTTGGAAAATAAAATTGTTTTTCAGCCTAACAACTTCTTAAGAATAAACATCGATATATAAATAAAAAAAGAGAGAATTTCAAATAAAATTGAAATTCTCTCTTAAACAAAATTTGATATATTGTTCGTGAAGGGCGCCACTTGTTTAACATCTTACATATTTGCGTTTGAAACCAATTCTCCCTTTATCTACGTCCTTTTGAATACTTTCGTAAGCGTGCAGGACACTGTTTTTTTTCTTATCTCGTTTAACTTCTACTGGACCTATTTCCTTTGCAATTTCGACAGCCTTTTCGTGTAGTGGTAAATATGAAAGCCCGACAGTGTATAGAAAATTATTCATAGCAGATTTCGTTCGTTCTGGCGAATCATGAATCGTATTTTTCACTGTTTCAATCATGTTAGCAATTTTGCTCTCGGAAAATTCAGTGTCTAAGCGATTCCCTAAAAGCCAACAGTAACAACTCCAGCCCGCTGACATTCTCAGCTCTTCACCGCTTGCGATCCATTTATCAGCAACTTCTTGAGCAATATCTGCTTCAGCTAAAGTTACTGCTACCACAAAATCCGACAGCATATAAAAATATGCCGAATCCATCCAACGATCAAAATCTGACACAGTCATCGCTTTTGGATCTGCAATAATGCCTGCAAAGTACATTGCGTCATAATTCCCTGTAGCATAAAGTTCTTCAGCTAACGGTTGATTTATTTTTATTTTCTTAGCGATTGGCTTCATTGCACCTGTTGCCACACCAAAAAGTGGCTCATGCGCACCATTGGATATATAGATTTTTTTAGTTCGTTCCTTGCCTAGAGCCTCAAGCTCCTGCATTACCATTTCTAAATTCATTTTTCGCACTTCCTTTTTTGAAGTATTTACTCAAATATTTTGCCGTTAATATAATCATTATCCTATAGACAATTAAATATTGAAAACTAAAATGATTTATTTCTTTTTTACAATTTGTGTTAATCTTTTAATATGAAGGAGTGATACTTTGCTAAACTTTTTTAACAAATATTCTAAATATGTAGTGTTACTCATTTTTATATTTGAAATAATTTATTTTGGTATTCCGGATTATGTACAGCCTGTTTTTGTTTATGAGTATCTTCTATTTTTCGGTTTGGCTTACTTATTTGCTATTATTCAAGATTTTTTTAATCCAAGTGAAAAAACAGATATATTATTACGTGTTGTTATTATCATTAGTTCTCTTGTCATATTGATTACATCAATCTACTATAAATCCACGTTCTCACTTATTTTTTCTATGATAATGATTATGGCGATTAGTTTCTCATTATATTTAGCAATCAAGAAAAACAAAACGAACAAGCAACAGGATTAATACCTTTTGCTTGTTTGGCTTGATAGTTATTATAATGTAAATTTACAGGCTGTAATAGACTTCCCTGCCATTCGTCTTCAAAGGCAGCAAGCAACTTTCAAAAACGTGATAGGAATTTTTCAAAAGCCAATTAACTTTTCACAATTGTTCTTTGAGCTTTTTTAATGATTCTCTCAGTTGCCTTAGTTGGAGATTCTTTTTGCCATTCATCACATAGGTTTACTACCCACTCTGGTTGAGTTTTACTAGCATCATTTAACCAGTTGCCGACAGAATCTTGAACGTACTTTGACGCATCTGATTTTAGTAAATTTAAAATAGGAAGTACGATTTGCGGTTCTTCCTTTAATAATTCAATATGCTTTGTCCATACTCCACGAGGACGAATTGATTCTAAACTAAACCTACGAATGTTTTCATCTTCACTCTTCGCCCATTCCGATAACAAATCTACACTTATTTCAATATTCGCTGCAAGGTCCTCCCTTATTGACATCCAAGCAATTTCCCGAACACCAAAATGATGATCTGCTGCAAAAGGTCGGATATACAACAGCTTCTCTTCTAAAGAATAATCATTGTGTTTATTCATAAATGCCGCCCAACATCGGACACTATCAGATACGTGATGAGCGCATATATTGATTAACTCCTCTTTTTTTATATCACTCTCATCCATCAAGACTTTATCTAATAAAGATCCTATTAAACGTATAGCCTTCATTCCCGTTTCAACTTTTTGCTTCTCAACCTCTGTCAGTATAAATTCTAACTTTTCTTCTAGCCCAATCGACGGGAGAACATTTTTTAATAAAGTACTATGATGAACTGCTTGCCACTCTGTTAAATTAACACTCTCTATTTTTCCTTGATTCAGCAATGTTAAAACTTCGGTTGGGATATCGCTAGCCTTTCTAGCTCCCTTCCTATGTAAAATTTCTTCTTTTACAACCATTTAACACCCTCCTGTTATTGTGGGACATAAAATCCGACCTCTTGAAATGAATAGATGTCTAACTTTATATTATTTCTCTTTACGGATTTTTTCCACTATTATCCTAAAATCAACATAATTGTTAATCGATATTGATATCGGGTGGCTTGATAGAGACGCCTATGATACGATTACACAATGAGTAACTTCATTTGTTTTTTATGAACGTTAGTAAAATCAAGTGAACAACAATATAAAAGGATGGTAATCAATTGAGCAACGAACAAAATAAAAGTAAATTTATATACACATATGTACATCATGTTGACGAGTATGATCTCTGTAGAATGGAGATGCGTTCATTTTTTAGTATTGATTCCCAATCGAACTATATAATAAGCAATATTAAAATCGATCCAAGCCGAAGCCCTTTTATACAAGACAGACTTGAAGTACTGTATGAAGGAAACAGCATAGAGAACATCAAGACATTGGTGAAGGATATAACAGTAAAGGAAACAACTTATAAAGTAGTTTGTTTAAATAGTATGGATATAGGTGAAGAGAAGAAAATTCATCTGCCAGAGCGTCGATTGATAGAACGTGAGGTAGGACTTTGCATGGAGGGCGAACCAGACCTAAATGAGCCTGAAATTGTATTTGGCCTTATTTTAATAGATGGAATTTGGTATTTCGGAAAGCATATGAAGAGTGAATCCATTTGGAACAAACATTTACACAAACCACACAGTTATTCAACGGCACTTAGTACTAGAGTAGCTCGTACTGTTGCGAATATCGCAGTTCCCCAGCCCCAAAATATTCGTGCGATTGATCCTTGCTGTGGTATAGGGACGGTAGTAATTGAGGCACTTTCCATGGGGATTAATATTGAGGGGCGAGATATTAATTATCATGTTTGTCAGGGTTCCAGAAAAAACATCGCTTATTTTGGGTTGACAGGCAACATTACATTAGGTCCAATATCCGAAGTAACGGAACATTATGATGTGGCCATAATTGATTTACCCTATAACTTATTTACACATATCTCAGCCGAAGATCAATTTAATATTATAAAACATGCTCGACGCATTGCCGATAAGGTGGTTGTCGTTACTATTGAAACAATTGATGACATGATAGAAGATGCAGGTTTTATTATAAAAGATCGATGCGTTGCTAAAAAACAATCGTTTTTACGTCAAATTTTATTATGTGAATAAAAACACGTACTAATTATCATTATATCCGCAGCTTAGAGGCGTACATAAGTCGACTCATAATACAGCCAAACGATCTCCTACTTACTAGGCTACGCTCTTTCCGTTCTTTGGAGTGGTAGTCAGAAAGTGATAAAATAAATAAAATCAATCGCTTCAAGGCGATTTGCAATAGAAGAAAGTAAACCTACTCACAGCATACGAAGCGGAGGCGGTTTACTTTTTTTATAAACTAAGACTATATGTGTCGAGAAAATTATAGTAAACCTTTATCCAGACTTTTTTTGGGGAGACCATATATAAATAATCAAGGAATCTATTGAATTTATAGATTCCTTGTACAAGTGCCGACAAACTAATAAACGGAATATCCAGATTTATAGTAGTAATTAAACTCCATCAGTTAGTTCAACGTAATGGCAAATTGCGAGTTCGGCTCGCCAGCGAATACAACTGTTCCGTTCTTCGGCAGTTTTACTTTGTTATTGCCACTCACAACAGTAAAATTGACACATACACCATTCTCATCATACACCGCGAACGAACTCTTCGATGGCAACGCCACGGTCATCGTTTTCCCGGCTACCGCTTGTGGGATCGTAAACCATCTTGCATGCCCATTTGCTTGTAGCATAACTTTGGATGATTGGCTTGCATCAAGGGGTTTCACGTTGGTTCCACTTACATATAACAATCCGGATATCTCCATATATTCATTACCGCCTTCTGTATAGAAACGAGATTCCGTCGTATCACGGCCTGTCATCACGGGGATCTGGAGCTGATGTGCAGCAGTGTTTGGGCCTGTAATTTTTCTGCCGTTCCAATATCCCTCTAAACCTTCATTGCGATTAATTTGTGTTGTAAGCATCATTGGTAGGAAATATTGAGCAGAACTATATTTTTCGTTTATGAGATAGAACTTAACGCCTTCCCGCTTCGCCCATGCGGCAGCGGTTTCCTTCGATAGCACATTGTCTTCAAGTTTCTCGGCTAAATATTGAGTAGCCGCTGCTTGCCCTAAACCTGGCAACGATATAAATGTGCTCTCCTTCAAATATGTTTGTCTATTCTTCTCTGTAACGAAGTTGAGCTTGGAGGTACCTGTCTCATTAATAAAGCTTCCATTCGCAGTATATACATATTTTTCTTCTGGATTAGATGGTAAGATCAGTTCTCCATTCTTCGTAATTTTTATTTTGAAATGACTGAAACTATTGCCGTAAAAACCCGCTTTCTTTTCTACTTCTTGAGGCATTTTGGCTTTGACCGGCTTGCCAAAGGATTTGTTCGGCTTGATATCCTTAATTGTACCCTTCTCTTTAAGGGCTGCGAGCAGTAATTCAGTAGCCATCAGTTGATTTGTAGAGCTGCTACCGCCTGATGACAACACAGCCACTGCCATCTTCTGTTCAGGAAGGACTACCAGTGAAGCATGTTGCAGTCCCGTGTCGCCGCCTTTAGCCAGGCCCTTTATCCCATATTCACTAAATGGATATAGTTTCACACTATCCCAGCCAAGACCATAGTTGAAGGTATTATCTCCATCCCCTGGCCACATTCCTTTTTTATATTCCTCTTGCTCCATCGCCTTGACTGCCTTATCAGAGAGGATTCCTTTTCCCTGTCTCATAAATATTTGTGAGAATCGCACCATATCTTCTGCTGTGGAAGAGATCCCTCCTGTACCAATCACGTTCACCAATTCAGTAGGAAGCTGCCCTTGGTACGTTGGAAAATAAAGTCCAGCCCGTTTATCGTTTTCCCATTTGTCCTGCGGAGTTTTCGTATGATTTAGCTTTAAGGGTTCTGTAAACCGTTGATGTATAAATTCGGTAAAGCTCATACCGCTTACTTTTTCCACCATTATCTCAGCCAGCGTAAAGCCGTCGTTGCAGTATACCGAGAACGCGCCAGGGTCCGCCTTCAAGCTCTGGTTGGACAATCGTCCCAACAAGTTATCATGGGCATAGGTATCATTATCTTTGAATAAAAATGAATTACCATACCCAGTACCTTGCAAGCCGGAGGAGTGGTTCAACAGCATACGCGGCGTAATGCGTTTATATCGTTCATCCTTCATCTCGAAATCAGGAACATAGTGGACGACAGGACCATCCAAATCAACTTTTCCTTCGTCTACTAATTTCATCACAGCCGCCGCTGCATACATTTTACTGACTGAACCAATGCCGTATAGGGTATCTTTGGTCAGTGGTTGTTTCCCATTCATATCGTTCTTACCTGTCTGACCCGACAAAATAAGTTTGCCATTATCAATTAGCGCATACTGCACGCTAGTCGTTTCATACGACTTCGTGAGTAACGCAGCCTTCTCTGCCGCAATCTTCTTCAGTTCTTGGCTAGCTACTTCTTGGTTAGCTACTACAACCGTATTCTGACTGCTAGAAAACGCCATCGCCCCTGTTGGTAAGCTCATCGTTAACGCTAATGTAGCAGCTAACACCCCAGATAGTTTATTTTTCATAAAAGAATTGCCTCCTTAGAAAAGTGATTGATTTCAATGCTTATTTCGAACAAAGGTATCTCCTTGTTGTCCTTGTTTAGCTGTATACATAAGCAAAACCAAAGCAAAGAAAGAAAAAATAAATAAATAGAGGGTAAAATTTATAGAGTAGCATCATTCCGTAATAATACCCTCTTTTATCTTGTACTTTAATTATAAGCAACGACTTTTTCTTTTTTCTTACTCATTCCTTACGAATTTATTAATTGTAAAAAGGATTGTCTCATATGGTTTTTGAGGGTATTTGAAAAAACTTATGTTCTTTTTATTCTTCCAACCATTTAATCTTGTCACATTTCAATAAGAATAGTAATCTTGTGAATTTAGCTAAGGGGCTTAAGAAAAAGATGGGACCCCTGTGGAATCCCATCTTGAAGTAAAGTCCCTATAGTTAACAAGATAAAGTATGTTATTCATTATTTGGTTTTATCATTTGTTTTCAATTGTTATCCAATAAAGGGGTGACTCCCCCGGCATATCCAACTAAATAAATAATGAATTCCTGTCTTCAGTACTTACTTTAGTTGAAGAAGGCTCATTTAATTGATCCATCTTTTTTCTTAATGAAGTCTTTGCATTTGCTGATAAAAGATTGAAGGGAGTTTTAGTTTAATAAACCAATCAGGTGGGGTATCGGACTACACAGAAGCCCAATACATACCGCGCAAAGAATCGTGTAAAGAAGAACCAGTTTTATGCTAATTCCAATGCTAATAGATTCTGCTGTACATCACGCAATAATCCATTATGCTATTTTTTTTCTTATAGTTATTATCTGAATCACAAGCTCCCTGTCTCCCTTTGATTTCTAGATTGTTTAATTTAAGCATTTCATTATCCGTGCGGTTCCCAATCTTATTCTTCCTTTTTTTAAAATTACCATTAATTTTGTACTTCATTGGTTCTTCCCCCCTTCAAACTCACCTGGATAGGTTCTTCCAGATAATTAATTTAATTTTTGAAACTATCCTAAGCAAAGCTTTCACTCATTATTTATAGTTTAAACCTTACTAATTTTCGCATCCTGTCATTTTATGCTATCTTTGATTTGGTGTCTGGACTGTCCCCTAGCAAGTATTAAAGGCAACTTGAATGGCATTAAAATATTTCATCAAGTCAGGTCATCTATCCGATTTTATACCCTTTCACTTGGCTACCATGTTAGGCGCAAAATAACAATTACCGAGGTTTTAGCCTTGATGTATGCCTTAGAGTTATCAACAATATACTGTCCAGATAGGCGCTGAATATAGAAAAGTGCAAGCAGTTTATATATTGGTCTAATTTTGGATTTTACTAATGAAATATTAGATGATATAGCACTAGTCATCTTCAATAATGTAGGTTAAAGAATGGACGAAGGAGGGATATAAGATGATAGATGCGTGTGAGCCAATAATCGTAGAGTTTCCTTTGAGAGGAGAATGGCACTCTCCTAACACGCCAGGGACAAAAATTCCGAGTCACGGCACAAACAAATAAGGATCACGATATGCTTATGACTTTATACAAGTGAATTGGGAAAGAAAGGGTTGGCCCGCCTATCGCCTTAGTCTCGCGCAATATCTACTTTTCGGGGTTCCTTTAGATGAATATTATTGTTGGTGGCAAGAAGTATATGCTCCTTGCGACGGGATCATTGTCCAAGCAGAGGATGGTTATAAAGAGCGAACACGAACAAAATTGCTTTCAGATTTGTCTAACGCTTATAAAAATGCTCATTATTTCGACCCAGAGAAAGATGACATACAATCAGTTGCTGGCAACTACATCATTATGGAATGTGCCGACAAGGTATATGCTGGATTAGTCCATCTTCAAACAGGGTCAATTCTGGTCTCAGCTGGTCAGCGTGTAAAAAAAGGTGAATTTATTGGTAGAGTTGGTCATTCAGGTAACTCCTTTGCGCCACATTTGCATTTTCAACTTATGGATAGTAGTGATATATCTACTGCAAACGGATTGCCTTTTGCTTTTGAACAATACGAAATATTTAAAAATGGCATATGGTACAAAGTAAATCATGGGATTCCAACAAATAAGGATAGAATAAGATTTCAAAAATGAATAAATTAAAATCGCATAAAGGGGTACCGTCTGGAAAATGGGCTTAGCGTTGTAAATCCGCATTTTCCTGACGGTACCCCCTTATTAAGCTTATGTTGCGTTTATAAAGTAAACTAGTTGATCAGTCCATTTGTCGTCCTCGTATATGAATCCTTTCCTTGTGCATTCATAAACCATTCCAACACTTTCTGCCAACTTTATAGATGCTATATTATCAAGGTTTATGTGAGCTTCTATTCGATGATAATTTAATTTTTCAAACGCTAGATCAAAGGCAGCCTTTACAGCCTCTTTCCCGTAACCGTTTCTCCAAAAGTGGTTATGAATTGTATATCCAAATCTGACCCATTGAAATTCTTCCCTCAAAATTGTCGAAAAGTCTATAAAACCAATATGAGTATGATCTACTTTTCTAAACACTCCAAATACATATACCTTGTCATCCTCAGCCATCTGATGATGTTTAGTAACTAAATCACGATACCTCTCTTTCGTACAGATGCTCATATCTAATTTACCTTTATCGTATTTATGTTGAGAAGTTAAACGATTTTCATATTGGGTAAGCCAAGAAGAATAATCTCCCTCTTCTATTAATTGAATAACTAATCTTTCTGTTTCAGTTCTTATCTTATTCAATCGAACACCTCATCTAAAAATACTTCCTATTCTTATAAAGAATATTCGATATAAGGAAATAATCTCCTTCATATTAAATTAAACTGCTTCGATAGTTGAATGGCAATAATCTTTAAGAAAACTGGCAAATAAAAAGAATCCATTTTAATAAAAAAATAGATTCTTTTTCCCTAATTTTTTTCAAAAAGGAAACATTAAAACCTGATAGAAACCTAAGCTTCTTTCCCAGCCCTATTCAGCAGTCTACGCCCTGTAATCCAAACTGCCACCCCGGTCCCCCACAATATTAGGGCTGAGCTAAAACCAAGAAAAGTCCACCATACCATAATTTGATAATTACCCCAGGTAACTTTTACCGGTAAAGTAAACAGTGTGATTGCCGAAATCAAACAAAGAAGTGAACCCGTAATATAATAGATCTTGACCTGGAAAAGGTGCGCTAGAGGAAAGAAATGCGCACCGACAATAAGAGCCATTACAGGGATAAACAAATCCAAATGATTGGTAGATACACAAATTACGGAAGCGGCGGCTATCAATACACCTTCTAATCCGAAAATAATACCGAACCACATATTCTTTCGTTTCCAACGTTGAGAATCACCTTGCACCATCTCGTTTGATAACCATTTTGAATTTATTATCAATACGATTCCGCCAATAAGCAATACTACACCAATCAATAGGGATAAGATCAACAGCCAGAGAAATCCCCATCCCTGCAGTCCTCTAATTCCAATTCCCGCCCACAGAGTACCGAAAAATGCCATGAAGATAACTCCAGAAGCTGTCCCGCGTACAGCAGCTCTAGGAATGGTGCTTTGTGACATAACATGAACCCCCTCTTCCAATTTCATTCTATATGGCTAAAAGATGCTGACTCACATTTACAAGAAATTCGCCAAACTAAAGATAATAATATTCTTTATTTCTGAAATTAATTCTCTCCAAATTCCATACAGTTATAGTTACAAGAGAGCCATTTTCTGTTATCAAAAACCCTCTGTCAGCAAGGTCTATCGCGACTCTAATAGAAATTCCTCATCAAAAAACCAAAAAACCTTAGTGTTGCTTTGTAATAAAGATGATCAAAAACCCTTTGCAAGCCAGCATTTTTCAATAAAAAAAGAAGCCACTTTGAAAAAAGATTGTTCAAAATGGATTCTTCTTCAACAGATTTAAGTTTGATTTTTATTAAAAAATGACACGCGACAGTTCAAGAATTTTAAGACAGCTAAGAAGTCCGATAAATTAGTATCATACACAAAGTGTCCCGCATCTTCTATCTTCACGAATTCGCAATTTGGAATAAGCCCAGCATCTTCCTATAGTTTGTTTTGTGCAATAGGACTGAACCCACCTCCTATAATAAGTGTCGGCATGATTATGTCAGTAAGTCGCGTCCACCATTCTAGATTAGGCTTTTTGGGTTGCTGTAGAATCGAACTTAAATACATGTTATATATATACAATCGTTTACCCCCAAAAATGTTTAATTTTTTCTTTAGCGATAATGGCATACTATATAAACTCTATCCCATTACTAAAAGACTCATTGTCTGCGTTCAAATATAAGATTTGCAGCAAGAAAAGTCAAAACAGTTGCCATTAACCAACGTTGGACTTTTAACCAAGTTGAACGTGTGCCCAACAATTTAGCAACTCGACTAGCTACAATCACAATAATGAGATTGACTATAAAGCTTACAGTAATTTGTGTCAGGCCCAATTCCTATCAAGTCCATCCTGATCAAAAAAAATGTAAGCAGGTTCGCTTTTTAAATGTTCTGAATATGAGTATTCATTTTCTTCCAATAATCTTAAATGGCCTGTGCGTATCAATCACCTTATTAATGTATTGTTCAAATTCTTGTCTATTCAGAACAACAATATCAATTCCTAATTCACTACTAACAAATATTAATTCTCGCATATTTGACTTTTCACTGTTACTCATTTCATACCTCCCACATAAATATAAAACTCAAATATTCGTTGCTAATAACGTCTTTATTTTGATTCCTGCTTATTAAGCTAACCGCCCCGATAGTTGAAGATAATTTAACTAACTTCGACGTTTATAACTATTTCCCCAAATAATTTCTCATTAAAATATATTTCTAATTTCCATAATCCACTTGTAGGGAATACCATATTCGATGGGATATGGGAATCTGCACCGTTATTAGGGCTAATGGAAGTATTGGAATATTTCCATACTGTATCATCGCCAGATATCAACACGGGATGTTCTTTCCCTTCTTTGTCAGTTCCAACTACTTTAAAATCACCACTGATACTATCTTTATCTCCCCAAAAATGCCACATATACTTATTTGCTTTATTAGCAATAATCTTTTCTTCTACTACCTCACCTTTTTTACCCGAACCAACCAAAAAACCAACTTTCCCTTCTTCGCCAATCAACAAATACTCGCCTTCTGTCCCATCACCCAAAGTAATGGGCAATGAAAAAGTAGAACTTACCTCACGAGTTTCTTTCTTATCAATAATGTTACAACCGACAATTGTCATTAAAAATAGCATAGAAATCAACATAATCATTTTGTTCCTCATATTTCTCCCCCTTATCAAATTAGACATTCTCTGTTATTAAATAATATAGTTAAATTCTTCTGCGAACGATATTTATAGTATTACTTCAACATTCTTATAAATGTCCCTTCTTATTCAACTAACCTACCCCGTTTGCACAAAAAGAAAAAAGATGCTGCTGCAGCAACACCTTTTTTAACTCTTGCACTCAAGTTGATTTTTCAGCTCAACTATTTATTGAATTCATTAACTGGAAGAAGTATTCAGGTTTATGAGTCTTATTTAGGTTATACCATGAATGTAATGTGTCGGGTTCAAATACATCTAATTCTTTCAGTACTTCCATCGTAAATTCTAGAGGTGCTACTCCTGATGCAGTAATCAAATTCTCACCAGATACGGCAGGTCTCATCTCATAAAATTTTTCTCCTTTATAATTAGGACAGACCATTTTAATATACTCTAAGTCATTGCTTGTGTGTTTTATAGAATCTAAGTATCCCATATTCGCAAGGGCCTCAGTTGCACCACAAATTGCAGCAACAATAGTACCAAGCTTTAAAGCTTCGCCAATTTTTTTTAAGATAGGTTGATGAATATCTTCTCTCCAAGTAGTCCCTCCAGGTAAAATTAAAAGATCCTTACTTTCAAGTGTACATTCATCAGGGGAAATATCTGGTTTTATGCTCAGTCCTCCCATTGTAGTAATAATTTCTTTATTGGCTCCTACTGTAACTACTTTTAAAGGTGCTAAATCTTTTTTGAAATATCTTCCTGAGTTTAATTCAGCAATTAAATACCCATATTCCCAGTCTGACATTGTATTAAAAACATAAAGATAAACTTTTTTTGTTTGCATCCAATAACACTCCAATCACAATTGATAAGCCTATTATAAAATAACTTCCCTGACAGTTAACGTCAGGGAAGTTATCATACTTGATGAAATTTTATTAATTCCGACAGAACTTCAATAAGTCTTTTCTTAAGACTTATTGGCTCAATAAC
>Ga0102589_1003201_pt1 | contig 17478 bp, 14 predicted proteins | sample AraplaMF_Col_mLB_FD_76858 | JGI IMG/M metagenome (GOLD analysis project Ga0102589, IMG submission 76858) | Arabidopsis root microbial communities from the University of North Carolina, USA - plate scrape MF_Col_mLB | ecosystem: Host-associated > Plants > Roots > Endosphere | place: USA... | reverse complement strand
TGAGGGTTAAACCACACACCTTTTATATTTGCATTTTGAGGACCAGCAATATCCTTTTCTAAGTCATCTCCAATAAATAATACATCTTCTGATTGCACATTAAGCTTATTTAATGCTAGTTCGAATATATGTTTATCAGGTTTACTCAATCCTACTTCTTCAGAAATAATAATCGTATCAAAGTAATTGTTTAAATTCGTGTTAATTATTTTAGCTTTTTGTCTATGCGTTGAGCCATTTGTTATAATTCCAACTTTAAAGTGCTTCTTTATTTGATTTAAGAAATGAATAGTATTTTGGTCTATTGAAAAACATTTAGGTAAATTTTCATTCCAAAAATCTTGGATATAATTGTGTGGCAATCTATATTTCGGCGCGAATTCATCAAATAATGATTCTAAAACTATCGTTTTATCACTAATGCCGTATTCCCTTTTATCGTATTCTTTGAATTTCTGTAACATATTGTTTTTGACTGTATCACTAACATCCTCATAACATTTTTCTAAAACTAATAAAAACAAGTTATCTACTGCCTTATCCCTATCAATTAACGTATCATCTAAATCAAACAGCATCGCTTTATAACCCATCAAATAATTTCACAACCTTTCTCACATGATTTAAATAATCCCTTGTTTGCACCTTAAGCCTTTACTAAATTAGCAAAAAAACTAAAAAATTTGTGGCGTAAGCTCTAAAATTTCGCTGGCTTCTTTTATATTTAAATTCATCTCCCTTTCCCCTTCTAGTAAAGTATCAAAAGTATATTTTCAAACAGTTTAAAAAACTACATGCAATTTACATTATTATACATTAGTTTTTTGTAAATATTAATTGTTTAGCTTTTTATATAATAAGTTTTTTCAAGCGCACAAATATTTCTCTATAAAAAAGGAATATGGGTAATAATACTTTTTTATGGAGAATACACAATCTTGAAAATGGAGCTACTACGTTAAACGTCCTATGAAGTTCCTATTGTATCTCCACATAAACTCCAGATAGTACGGCTATAATGACTACCAGAGGTGATATTATGAAAAACTATCATATTCTCGTGGTAGAGGACGATCAAGAAATTCAGGAATTAATTAAACAATTTTTAATGACACAGCATTATACAGTGGTAGTCGCTTCAGATGGACTAGAGGGTATGACACAATTTAATAATCAATCATTTGATTTAATTCTTCTAGATGTCATGATGCCCAATCTTAATGGGTTTGAAGTTTCTAAAATGATTCGAAGTCAGTCAAACGTACCAATTATTATGCTAACTGCGTTGGAAGAAGAGGAAGATCAAATGAAAGGATTCGACCTTGGGATCGATGATTATATAACAAAGCCCTTTTCATTTCATGTTTTGATTAGACGAGTCGAAGCTGTACTTAGAAGAAGTTATGATAAAAATGTAAATAATCATTTAATATTTAAAGAAGTGCGTATTGATGTGGATGCATATAGAGTATATGTAAATGACGTTGAAATTATATTAACGACAAAAGAGTTTGAAATTCTACAACTACTATTTCAAAATGAGAGAAAAGTACTTACAAGAGAAAATATCGTAGAAAAAGTTTGGGGTTACGATTATTTTGGAGAAACACGAATAATCGATACACATATTAAAAACCTACGCAAAAAATTAGCTATCCCTTATATTAAAACAATAAAGGGTATTGGATATAAAATTGATGAATAGTATTGTGAAACTCATGAAAATGAAGCAAATTACTTATAAACTCTTTATGACTACATCTCTCATTTTATTATCCTTTGCAATATTGATTTATTTAACTTTATACTTCTTTCTTCCGACGTTTTATGAGCAATATAAAACAGATCAACTTCAAACAGGGATAAACGAAATCATTGATAAATCTAAAAATCTTACGTTTCAAGATGCGATACCACTTTTTGATGAATACGCAAAAAAAAATAATGCGATGCTTTATCTTCAAAATAAAGAAGGAATAATTATTTACTCTCCTTCATTTTCTTTTATTCAAAGTGGTACGCAAAAAACAGTAGTTACTAAAGCAACACGATTCGAGAATGCAAGTACCCTTAGCAATTCATATAACGTTACGAAACCAATTCAATTTCAAGATGGTAGTTTAACGCTTGTAGTGTTTGCTACATTTCAACCGATTGATGAAGCTTCACAGGTTTTAGTACGCTTTCTCCCCTATATTAGTATCATTGTGCTCGTTATTGGTATAGGGAGTGCTTATTTTTATTCCAGGTTTATTACAAAGCCACTTATTTATATTAATGAAGGTGCACAAAAGATGGCAAATTTAGATTTCTCCGAAAAAATTGAGGTTCGCTCTACAGATGAGTTAGGAGAATTATCTAATAGTTTGAATGACATGTCTATTAACTTGCAACAAGCTATGTTTGATTTAAAAAAAGCAAATGAACAATTAAAAAATGATATTGAAAAAGAAAGAGAAATAGAAACAAAACGCAGAGAGTTTTTTGCGATTGTAGCACATGAATTAAAGTCCCCTCTTACTGTAATGAAAGGATACTTAGAAGGAATGATATACAATATTGGCCCTTATCAAAATCGCGATCAATATTTAAAGAAGAATCATCAAATTATTGAAAGTATGGAACAATTAGTTCGTGAAATTTTAAGCGTATCGAAATTAGAACAACACACCTTTAAACTAAAAGTAGAAAAAGTTAATCTTTCAAAGTTAATAAATACAATTACAAAAGATCTCGAATTTTTCGCTTCACAAAAAAACATCCAAATAATAAAAGAAATTGATTCTGACCTTTCCGTTTATACAGATTATGTTCTTTTAGAAAAAGCATGTAAAAATATTATCCATAATGCGGTTATGTATTCACCACATAATGAAAAAGTTTATATACAGTTAAGTAAGGATCCTAAACAAGGTCAAATTAAAATGCAAATTATGAATACAGGTGTCAATATTAAAGAAGAAGATATACAACAAATTTTCAAACCGTTTTATCGAATTGAAAAATCAAGGAATCGAAATACTGGAGGAAGCGGTTTAGGACTATATATTGTGAAACAAATTCTTGAAACGCTAGATATAAAGTATTCTATAAAAAATATGGAACATAGTGTGCAATTTTGCATGAACATTCCATTATCTAAACAAAAAACAAACAAACTCCCCTCTTAGTAGGACGAGTTTATTTGTTTTTGTAGTAAGTATAAACTTATGATAAAATCATTATAGTGGAAATAGATTATGAAATTGATTCAAGTTTAGGATAGTTCATTTTATAATTTGATTTTGGAGTTAGCATAACAATTGTATATATAAAATTTTTAAATGGATTTGATCACTAGTTGGTTTTAGAAAACCTATAGTTATTACCGTTGATGTTGAGGTACAGACCGCAAATCAAAAAAACCACACTAAGAAAAATAAAAGCCTTGCTGCATTTGAAGTGTGGCAAAGCTTTTTTAAATTGCTCAATTGTTGTTCCACTAACGTCTTTGTTAGCTAACACTTTAATTGTTTTAATAGCCTTTTGTTTAATTCCCACAATGCTGTTTTGTTGCTATCCCATTTCAAAAGGGTTACTGCTTCCTCAAAGCATAACCATTTATAATTGAAGTGTTCCTTAGATAATGAAATATTTTTTGTAGGAACTTTAACTCCAAAAGAAAATTCTTTTATTACATAAACTTCTTCTCCCCAAAGGAATCCGTCAACTACATCCTCTACTGGTAATGACGACACAGAATCTAATGTTATATATGGGCATTCTCTTATAATACCAGCCTCTTCAAACTCTTCCCGTTTTGCTGATTCAATAGGAGTCTCACCATCTTCTCCACCACCAGCTATTCCTTGCCAATAACCATAATCACTTCGGTTAAAAATGGCATATTGAATGGAATCATCCGTTTTTATATAAGGAAAAATCAATACTTGATATGGTGCTCTCATTGTTTAAGCTCCTCCCGAAAATAAGCTTTAAATACATATGAACAATTTATTCACTAACTTGCCGTTTTAGTGAATAAAGAGCCGGCATCACAATTCTACATTAATAATGCAGGTTTATGGTCGCGGCTCTCCATTTTTAAAGAATTTTATTTTTCATAAACGGGGGTCACCATACATGTCCATCAACTCAAGAGGTTTTAATACCCTCAAATACTCAAAAGCGTCATCCTTTCTAATGAATCCCTCGATTCAAGATGAACTACTACCATTTGCAGAAGAATTAAAATGATATCACTCGTACGGTTTCCAAATCCATCATATTCATACGCATTGATCGTTCCATCTGCTATCGTATTCATAGGAAACAGTTCGTAAAGATTCGCCCTATATTTCTAACGCATCAAGATTTATAAAAGTTTTTTACAATTTTATATTTGATTTTTTAGTAACTCAACATATTATATCGTTAGAACTGAGTTACATATTTAAAAATCATAATCTGGAAAATCTGCAGATGTGCGGGTTCTTTTTTATAACATAACATCAGAAAGTAGAGGTGAAACGAATAGGAACTTTAAAGTCTTTAAAACGTGATGCATATCTTTTTATTGCGATGTTAATTTATTTTTATGGCATCTTCATCTCAATACTTATTATGGACAGTACATTTAACTGGTTAAGCTTTATACTTGCATTGCTATCCCTATGTGCCTTAGTTTTCACCATACAAGACATTAAAAATAAGAATTACAGAATAAAATAAAAAAGCATCTGATTCAGATGCTTAACTCTCAATTTTATAAAATATTGACGCCCATGACCATACAGCTACCAAATACAATACATAGTAAACCTAACAGGATTAAAAACTCTGGTAGATCAAAGTGGTCTAGTAGCGCACCTATTAATAATCCAAAGGGATAGAATACAATTTCGATCCAGGTTACGCCCCCTGCTTTTTTTATTTCTCGGTAAGATACAATGCTAACAATTAAAATGCCTAACACAATCAATCCTATCCCTAACATCATTCATCAATTCACCCTTTTTAAAATTTAAAAATCTAGCTTTTCACTTTCATATACTGCTCTTTTACACGTGCCAGTAAGTCCCGCAGCTTATTTTCTACAGGATGTTCTTGATTTTCTGGTACTTCTCTTCCATTTGATGAAAAGCTTTGTGAGCATGCACTTTGTGTAACTTCAAATTTTGCATATGGGAAAGTGTGCTCATTTTCTTCACCAACGTTTTCAGTAGTGCTTCCATTTGAACCAGCGCGTATGCAGTTCTCGTCAAGTTTTGTGCGCTTCCCTTCCTTGTTTACCGTGTAATAGGTATCGTTGACCGTACCATATTTCATATCGGCTGTAGATGTTACTGCGGTTCCGTCTGCGGTGAATGTAACTACACGAAAACCATCTTCTTCTGGCAACAATTCCGCTCCAGGTACATTGTATAGTACCACTAAATCTCCTTCGTACGCTTCAGGAATGAGATAAATCGTATTTGTGGTGTCTTTTCCAAATCGGATACAACCGCTTAATACAATCATAAAAAAGATTCCGAAATAAATTATTACGTTTCTCATAGAGTCTCTCCCGTTATTTGTAAGAATGGTATAGTATTTATTATATAATGCAATATATTTCCTTGGATAGAATAAGTTTCTGGTTTAAAGACAGCTTTCCTTAGCTTGATGGTGATGTGGTATTCCCTAAAAAGAAAGACTAAGGAAGGTCCCATAAACTAAAGCTCTCCTTTAGTTGAAAAAAAGGAATCCTCTCATTGTTTCTCACTTTGTAAATCTTATTGTTTACTAAAGATAAAGTGGTCTTCAGGCTTCCAAACGTGCAGATGGTCAGCAATGTATCTGCGTAGCCACAACATGACATTAATTCGTCTAGGATAAAAGCCATTTGAAAAATCATCGTCTTTAGATAATATTTCCGATGATATTGTGATGGAGCTTGTTGTTTTTGTGATTTTTATAAATAAAATTAATGGATATATTAAAAACCGTACTCATAAATGGAACAAATGTGTTACTTAGATTGTCTATTACGTATAAAAAGGTGTTCTTGGTAGTTCTCTCCTTTTGTAATGCAAGAAATACAAGATGAGTCCTATCCTGTACATTTGTTAATTGTATTGGTATGTAAAATACCAATACAAAATCCATAAATTCTTGAAAGAGGTTGAAAATGTATGATCGTTCCAAAGAAGTTTTTTCACATTTCGCATTATAAAAAGATGCTACCTGTAGTATTACTTTCATGTGTAACGCTTATAGGCTGTTCCAATAGTAATATTCAATCCGAACCTCCGAAACAAACAAAACAAGAAAATACAAGTAATCATTCTTTTGTTAAACTTGAAAAAGAATATGATGCTAAACTTGGTATTTATGCATTGGACACAAGTACGAATCAAACTGTTACTTATCGTTCAGATGAACGTTTTGCATACGCATCTACCCACAAAGCACTTGCTGTTGGAGCACTGTTACAAAAGAAATCAATAGAAGATTTAGAACAAAGAATTAAGTATACTAGCAAAGATCTTGTGAATTACAATCCAATTACTGAAAAATATATAGATACAGGTATGACTTTGAAAGAACTTGCGGATGCTTCCATTCGATATAGCGATAATACTGCACAAAATCTTATTCTTAAGCAATTAGGTGGGCCAAGTGAATTCAAAAAATCACTGAGAGAAATAGGAGATACTGTCACAAATCCTGAACGTTTTGAACCAGAATTAAACGAGGTGCAGCCAGGAGACACTCGTGACACTAGTACCCCAAAAGCATTAGCTACTAGTCTTCAAGACTACGCGCTAGGCGATATACTTTCAATTGAGAAACGAAACTTTTTAATAGATTTGATGAAAAGAAATACTACGGGGGACAACTTAATTCGTGCTGGAGTTCCAGGAGAATGGGAAGTAGCCGATAAGACTGGCTCTGGATCTTATGGAACAAGGAATGATATCGCAATCATTTGGCCACCAAATAAGAAGCCAATTATTCTTGCGATACTTTCTAATCATGCGAAAGAGGATGCGAAGTACGATGATAAGCTTATTGCAGATGCAACGAAAATAGTGTTAGATGTTTTAAAAGTAACGAATAAATAATAATAGTCATGAATGTAAGCTGCTCCTACTTTACGGTACATATCGTTTGAAAGACATTTACGTATATAAACGCTAAGAAGTATCATTGAATGTATTTAAATTATTCAATACCAAATAATAAGCATCTCTTGTTAAAAGGGTGATTATGTTTTAAATGAGCAAATACTTTATATATAGCTTTTGAGTAATCCAATTTTAGTTTTTTGAAATTTAGTATGCAGCACTGGAATACACGTTTATTCACTATAGTTGTCGAATATTCTGTGCTTAATTATCTCCAGACTGATATACTATAAACACAATTGTTCTTGAAGGGTGATGATATTATGTATGAACAACAAAATAATAGGGATAGAGATCAAAAAATGATGTTTTCTATGCAAGGAATTCCCACAAATAAAGTTAACATGAATCAATTACCTAAATGGATTAGAATTTTCGGCTATTGTGCGTTTGGTTGGATGATAGTATTTAGTTTCATTATGATTGTAGGTTTAATTCTTCAATAACTATACAGATAAACAATTAAACAGGACGGTATTTAGATCATATATCTAGGTAATGTCCTGTTTTTCATATATAATTCCTCATTGATATAGTTAACCGGTCATAACAAAAAGAACCTGTAGAATATTCTACAAGTTCTTTTTTTAATATTGTTAAAAAAGGAACAACAAACTATCTTAACATTCAATACAGGGAGACCATTTTGATTATGGCTTGGTTTTATTGTATATCAATTATTAATATTTGAAGAAATATTTTTTTAATATTATGTGAATTAAAAACCTAGAGTGTTTATTTTAAATTTCATTTACTACTAACTTCTTCTTACTTAAATAAACTGCACGATCAGATTTTTTAGCAACTTCCTGTGAGTGCGTCACAACAATAATACATTTATTTTCTTTATGTGCAAGTTCTTGAAACAGTTCTATTATATCCATTGCCGTTTCTTCGTCGAGGTTTCCTGTTGGCTCATCCGCAATCAGTAAATCAACATTACAAGATAATGCTCGAGCAATTGCTACACGCTGTTGTTGCCCGCCACTTAGTTGCAGAACGTTACGTTTCGCTTCTACTTCTGTGAGTCCTACCTTTTCTAATAATTCTAATGCCCTTGCAGTTTTATTTTGCACTTTAACACCTGTAATTTCCATTGCTGTTAGGACATTTTGAAGAGCAGTCATATAGGTAATCAAATTATAAGATTGGAAAATTACAGATACATGTTGATTGCGGTATCGATCCAAACCAATTTTTCGAATATCTTTTCCATTATACAGGACATAACCATTTTTAGGGACATCCAGTCCGCAACCTAAGCTCAGAGTTGTGGTTTTACCAGATCCAGATGGTCCTAAAATTGTGTAGAAATGCCCTTTTTGAAAAGAAAAATTAACATTATCTAGTATCGCTACATTTTTCCCATTACTTTCATAATAATAATCCAAATTTTTAAATTGTAAAATCGTTTCCATATCGATCCTCCTTATTCATCTTTTAAAAGAATTTGTTTTGGATTTAAACGTAGAATTGATAATGCTGGAAGAAGCGTTGCTAATATAGCAATAGCTAGTCCTATCCCTCCCATTTTGCCTACATCTTCTCCTGTTACACTTACATCAATTTTATCAATCGGATCCTCTTTTTGATTTTGTACAGTTCCACCAGGTCCAGACATCATTACAGTCCCATTTTGCGGGTTGTTTGTTTCTTCGCTTGCTGTAGCAACTTCACTTGAAAGTAAATTATCCCCTATATATTGAGAAACTTTAGCTCCTGTTGTTATGGATAATCCAAAAGCTAAAATAGCGATACATACTACTTCTACTACGAACTGCGCCATCAGCTTCCACTTTTTTTCTCCAATGGACAATAGAATCCCCATTTCTTTACGACGTCCTTTAATCGATAACATAATGATTAATCCTAATATAATCGCACCTGCAATTGATACAATATAAATAATCATTTGAGAAGTAGATGAGATATTTTCGATAGGCCCAATCATTTGTTTGTACAATGAATCATGTGCATCTAATTTATAGTAATTAAAATTAATTTTAGATTTTTTTGCTTCTTTTTTAAATGCTTCAATGTTTTGTGGGTCTTTCAAGAAATACACGACTTGAATGCTACTTATACCTTGATCTACTTCAAATTTTTTCATAGTTGAATGCGGCATATATAGTTTATTAGCTGGATCCATTATAGGAGGGGCCTGTTGACCCATTGCTTGCTCATTCGTTTCGTAAATACCGATAATTTCAACCTCGAGGGTTTCCTTCTTATCCCCTGATTGCACTTTAACTTTGTCTCCTACTTTCAAATTGTTTAATTCCGCTAATCGTTTTTCCATTAAAGCTACATTCTGATCTTTCATCTGTTCTGTAATTGGTTTCCCATCAATGATTTTACTTTTTCCGTTCTTAAAGCTTTCTTGTAATGCAGTCTTGCGAACTCCCTCAATCATAAAAGAAGCATTCATATCTATTTCTGTACCGGAGCTTGAACCGCCTCGTACAGCCGCCATTCCCGCTTTACCCTTTCCTTCTTCTTCTCCTTCTGAAGCTCCTACTAGTTTAAGTCTATCCGAGATTCCGAATGTATTGCTTATGTAATTATAGTCTTTTACATACTTTGACTTCGCTAACTGATCTGCTTCTTTCGTGTTGAGCTTCGGTGGATTAGGCATCTCTCCAGTTTCCTGAGCCTGTTGACCTAATTTGTCAAAATCAAGACTTAAAGTAACATCTGCACCTAGTTTTTTTCTTGCTGCATCCGCAGCTTTTTTTGATGCATTTTGGATTGTAAATCCTGCCAACACTAAATTTGTAACAATTAGGAAGACTGCCATCAAAATTAATGATGTTCCTACTCTTTTTTTCATACTGAGAATTGCTCTTTTCATAAAGTTCATTTTTTTCTTACCTCCTTGATAACTTATATTCTATATAGGTTATCTAGAGTCTATATGGAGCTAATCGGTAGTTTATCTAGAGATATAAGGAGTTTATGTGTAGTTATTCAATGACTTTGGTGAAGAATATTGGTAAGGAGCTAGTCCATATATATTAAGATTCATTGAATGAGAGCTTACAAATCTATGCTTATTATGTAATTTCTATAGAGCTAATTAAAAGCACCCTATTTGAATGGTTATATGTGGTTTGTTAAATATGAAAATCCATTAATGAATATGGCGTTTTATTGAAGTTGGTCGGATTTTTTAATAATAATATTGTGTTAAAAAGCCTAATATATCATTTTATAAGTTAGGCTTTTATGTTATCTATAAGAAAAAGTTATAGAGACTCATAATATTTTATAATTTAACCTATTGTATTTAAACAAGTAAAATAAAAGTAACAAGTGCATACATTAAGGAGGTTTTTTAATAGTGACAGAAACTATAACATTTAGGATTGCTACGGCAGATGATTTAGATGATATTGTAAAAATGCTTGCTGATGATGTTTTAGGCAATAAAAGAGAGCGCTATGAAACACCACTCCCTGATAGTTATATAAGAGCATTTCATGCTATTGATTGTGATCCAAATAATGAGTTGATTGTAGCGTGTGATGGGACGGAGATTGTTGGTCTTCAACAAATTACATTTACGCCTTACATTGCACGTCAAGGGGGTTGGAGAGCTACTATTGAGGGGGTACGGACAGTCTCATCAAAACGTGGTAAAGGTATAGGAACTAAACTTATTAAATGGGCTATTCAACGGGCTACATTGCGGGGATGTCATTTAGTACAGTTAACAACAGATAAAGAACGACAGGAAGCGTTGCAATTTTATAAGAAATTAGGATTTAAAGATTCTCATGAAGGATTAAAACTTTTTCTTTAATGAATATTGTTATTTATATACCCAAAAGATGCATATTGTAAGGTTCATTGACTACCGGCTTCGAAAACTATAGTAACTATCACTGAATAAAATATATTAATTGATACATTGTTCATCATTTAAATTACATTACTTCAAACGGTGTATCTTTTGATACGAAAATAAGCAAGTTAATGTTCTCTCATATAAATGAGAATATTAACTTGTCTTTTAAATTGTAGTATAAATTATTTATGGTTTTATTTTATTGTTAGTTTTATAATATAATATACAAATTTATCACCTGGCTTTATAATTCAAGCACGTACTATTAGACGAAAAAAATATTTTAAATTTAATTTACAGTATAAATAAAACATAAATTTTGTCCATGTTTTAAACAATATGTATTTTGGAGGAAGTTAATTTGATTTTTTCAAAACTCATTGATCGATACGCCTTGTATGATTTGCACAAAAAAAGAAGTGGAGAGTTTCAATATACTTCTCTTTCTAACACCGCACTAGATATAAAGGATATAGAATTTTTTTATAAAGTACAACCATCTAATATTCATTTTAACATTAAGCATGCAAAGCAAGAAAAGGAATACATGGTTGGACAGTTCAAATATAAAAGCTCGGTTCAATCTGGTGATTCACGCAACGATTCTGTAACTGGGGAATTATTTTTACATGAAAACGAAGATGCACCTCATGTCATCTTCGTTCACGGTTGGAGAATGGATTCTAACGAACGTGTAAAAAAAATATTTCACGACCATATGACTAACTTGAAGTGGAATATGTATTATTTTACTCTACCCTATCATTTTGAAAGAAAACCCAACCAATCCCTATTCAGTGGAGAGTACATGGTAAGTGCTAATATTGAACGAACTGTACAAGCCACTAGACAAGCGGTAGCTGATTTACGAACTTTGATTAAATGGATTAAAGCAAATAAAAATGGTCCCTTGATTTTAATAGGAATCAGTTTAGGTGGGGTTATTACAAACCTAACAGCTCTTGTTGAATCAGACATTGATGTATTGGCATCCATTTTCTACGCGAATCGACTTTCATATTCAATTTGGAAGACAAATCCAGGTAAATTCATTAGAAAAGATTTGGAACATCATGGTGTAACGTATAATGATTTAATAGATTATTGGAAAATCACTGAACCGAGTCAAGCATTACCAAAAGTGAAAAAAGAAAATATTTTATTAATTTCAGGCAAGCACGATCTATATGTGCACCGTGAGGATACGGACTACTTGTGGGCATCTTGGGAAAAACCTACTCGATATATTTATACATGTGGGCATGCTGGGATTGTTCTTAAACGTAAAAAAATTGCAACTGATACTATCAATTTTATTCAGAATCGATTGAACTCCCCACACTTTCCCAATGTCATGCTTTAATACAAGAGATTACTAAGTACAGGATTTTATACTTATAATGTTTTATTTTATACTGAGCTCATTTTTAAATCTTTCTATTGTCACCTCCCTTAACCTTGCATGATTGGAAAATGATATAGAATTTAAGAAGAAACTATGAAATAAACTCGCCATATGGAAAAGCGCTACTTATTCACCAGATATTATTGTTGTTTAGCTTGTTTATGCAATATTACATATAAAATGCTTTATTTGTTCTGTTATAATTTTAAGAGTAAGTTATTCATCCATTCATTTACACCATCCATATCTACAATTATGGAAACCCTAATTACACATAAAAAAAGAGAAGAACATTGGTGAGTTCTTCTCTTTTTTTATTTTTTTAAGATTCCTATCCAAAGTAATTATTGCAATTACTTCAAGCTGGCTTTTGAATTATAAATTCTGATTTTCATACTTCTTCATGATTCTATATAAGGAAAAAAGAATTTACTCCTTTTCTAACCAAATAAAAGGAATTTTTTTAAACAGTTATTTTAATTTGTACTGTTCTCCTATATTAATGCCGGCCCATGAGTATTTTCTTAAATTATATATTAAGGAATACAAATTTACTAATCCTTTCCGAATATGAATTCGAACATGTATCCGTTGCAATATGCCATTAAAATAAAACGGATCACCTCTTGGTTCAATTAGAAAACTACTTGTAAATAACTACAACGACATGAAAACACTTTACTCCTAAATTAATCACTTGTATTACTGGTTGCATGAAACTCCTTCTTGAGAAAGGTTCTAATTTCCGAATATTCTGTTGACTGCTAAGACATATTCAATTTACAATTTAATTGTGATGTTTTTTCACAATTAAACTACTTAGAATACACTTCATTTTTTTCGAAAACAATTACAAATAGAGGTGCTAAAATGAAAACAAGAGTAAATCCAGAGTTATTACAAGGGTTAGAGATGTTTCCAGATCTCGATTTACGCCCGGAAAACTTGCAATCAATCAGAGAAGGAATAGCTCAAATGAGACCACCTACCGTTGTTGATGAATCCCTTTCGTTAACTGATGAAATCATTATTGGACCTGATGATAATCCGTTACCATTAAGAATTTATCGTCCAAAATCAAATAATGAATTTTTACCTGTCTTATTATGGATACATGGTGGTGGTTATATCTTAGGTTCTATAGATGATAACGATGATACTTGTATGAGATTTGCAAAAGAAGCTGGCTGTGTGGTCGTATCTGTAGACTACCGCTTAGCACCTGAACACCCTTACCCAGCACCAATTGAGGATTGTTATTCAGCTTTAAAATGGATCGCTGATAATGCAAAGTCATTAAACATTGATTCGAATCGAATTGGGGTTGCAGGAGTAAGTGCTGGCGGTGGACTAACAGCAGCATTATCATTATTAGCGCGAGATCGAAAATATCCTTCAATTTGTTTACAAATGCCACTATATCCAATGATTGATGACCGAAATAATACACCTTCAGCGAATGAAATTAAAGAGGGATTTGTTTGGAACCAAAAAGCAAATGAAGCTGGGTGGAAAATGTATTTAGGAGAAATGTATGGAACGGATAAAATCCCTGCCTATGCAGCGCCTTCCCGAGCGGAGGATTATAGTGACTTACCATGTACTTACACATTTGTTGGCCAATTAGATCCATTCCGCAGTGAAACATTAACCTATGTAAGCAAACTAGCGCAAGCTGGTGTTGATGTCGAGTTTCATTTATATCCAAATGCCTATCACTGGTTTGAAGGGTTAAATCAAAATGCCGATGTATCTATTTACGCTGTAAACGAAATGGTACAAGCAGTAAAGACCGGTTTCAAAAGAGTCTCTAAGGTTGAGGCTTAATCCCTATACAAGAAAAACACTCGTAAATAGTATAATAGCCGATTCTCATTTAGAATCGGCTATTAATGTGTAAAATTCACCTAATATATCAAGGTTGAGAAACGGATATAAGATGTTTAGGCGATGTGTTTATTTCCTCTGCCAATGCTTTTATGTTCATCATGATTTGAATTATTTCTTCTTTTGTTGTCCTTGGGTTGATAGAGCAAAGTCGAATTACTACTTTTCCTTTTAATTTAGTCGTACTTAGCATAGCAAATCCTCTTTGATTAATTTCTTCCACCAGTTTTTTGTTTATTTCATGAATTGTATCTGTAGATGTTAGCTCACATGGAATATAACGAAAAGTAACAATTCCTAACTGTGCAGGTGTTACCACTTCCCAATCTTTTTCTTTCCTTAAAAACTCTTCAACTTGTTCAGCCAACATAATGCCATGATCAATTGCCTCGCGAAAAGCTGTGACTCCAAATACTTTAAAAGAAAGCCATACCTTTAATGCCCTAAATCTACGAGAAAGTTCAATTCCACGCTCCCCAAAATTCACTTTTTCTTCTATATTAGTTTCCGTATCCTTAATATACTCTGGGATCATACGGAACGTTTTGCTTAAGTATTGGCTGTTTCGAATGAGTACACAACCAACATCATAAGGTTGAAAAAGCCATTTGTGCGGGTCTAACGTCAAAGAATCGACACGATGAATTCCTCTTAACAACTCACTTCCTTTTTCACTGAGAATTGCTGCAGCCCCATAAGCCCCATCCGCGTGCAGCCATACATCTTCATCATTACAGAGATCCGCCAATTCATTGAGGGAATCAACCGCTCCGCAATTAGTTGTCCCTGCATTAGCAATAACACAGAATGGTTTTTTCCCTTTTAATCGATCTTCTTTTATTTGCTTTTTTAAAGTACTAACTGAAATTCTTAAATCTTCATCTGTTTCAATTCGGCAAATTTGATGATGTTTAAACCCTAATACTTTAAGTGCTCGATCTACAGAAAAATGAGTTTGGTTAGAGAAATACACAACTGCATTTTCTATGTCATTATTCAGCTTGACCTGTCTCGCTACAGTAAGTGCAGTCAAATTAGCCATGGAACCTCCACTTACAAATATCCCTTCGGCTGAATCAGGGAATCCTAGCATTGATTTTAACCAGTTGATTGTCGTTAATTCGATTTGTTCAGCACCAGCACCTACTATCCAAGCTGTAGGAAATACATTGAACCCACTTGCTAAAAAATCTGCTACTACACCAACATAATTATTAGGACCGGGCACAAAAGCCATAAAATGAGGATGATCCACATGAGTAATTTGATTAAACACATTGCTATTAAGAAAATTAAGTAATTCTTTCGGGTTGGATCCGTTTTCTGGAATTGTTTCAGTTAGCTTGTCTCTAAAAATATTAATATCAATCGTTTCAGATACTGGTTTACTTTTTAAATGATTCATATGATCAACAATCAAATCAACCGCTTGATATCCTAACTGACGCATCTCTTCGGCTGATAACTGCAGGTTTTTCGTCATTTTGTTTACTCCTATTCTATTTAAAAAGGCGAGTTCTTACTCGCCTTTTCATTTTTTATAATTTGTAATCACCGATTGCCTGTGTTGGATTTTGCAGAATTATGTTGATTAACTGATGGATATGATTCAATATTCCCTGTATTTTCTCCGCTTCATATACAGTTTGATCATATCCAAACTTTATTGTAAGTTGCTCTTCAGGGAAGCACATAATTCCATACTTTACATGTGGCTCATCAACGACTTGGTAATCTGTGATGGCAAAATTTCTGTTTTCATTTGAAGAAAAAATAGCCTGGTTAGTTGGATAGTTTTCAAAAACCCAAAGATGGTCGGTAAGCTGATTCATCATTTCACTTTGTTTTTGTATCTCAACAAATGAATAGTATGCATACTCATTACATTTCAATGTTTCTAGTTGTACTTTTTGCATAAAGTCCACAAAAGATTGCGTTTCTGTCCATGCTAGTCGGATAGGCAAAACATTTGTGAACAGACCAAACATATTTTCAATTCCTTCTACTTCGTGAGGTCTGACAGATACTAGATTAGGTAATACTACTTCTCTCATTCCGTTGTATTTGCCAAGCAATATTCCCCATACAGCTAGTAATGCCGAATTCATAGTTGTATTGTTTTTATTCACAAACGTTTGTAACTGATTAGTCAAACCCTTATCTAATGTTAAATCCATAAATGTGAAATTTAACCCTTCACTTTGAGTTGGTAATTTCTTTTTAGGAATACTAATTTTTTGATTGTATCCTGATAAATAATCCCGCCAAAAATGACGTGCTTTTTCATGATCTTGTGCTAAAGTCCAGTCTATGAATGTTTCAAAAGGTTTTACCATAGGTAACTCCACTGTAGTTCCCGCATTTATTGTTTCGTAGAGTTGGAATAATTCGTCTATCAAAATGCTGACGCTCCAACCATCACATAATAGATGATGGGAACTCCAAACCACCTTATGCTCGTCATTCCCTAGTTGGAATATACAGAGACGGGTCATTAGTTCATCGGTTTTGAATCCTCGACTTAAATTTTCATTTATCCACTGGTCTAGGAATTCTTGCTGCTCTTGTTTCGTCATCTCGATCAAGCTTTTTGTCTCTGAAATCATTTGAACATCATGTAGAACAGCTTGCCAAGGTTGTGCTTGTTCATCTTGCACAATAATCGTTCTTAAAGAATCATGACGATTAACTAATTGTTGGAAACACTGAATAAAGAGATCAATATCCAGCTCCCCCTTTAGTGTCCAAATTGTTTGTTCAAAATATGCATTTGTATCAGGTTCAGTGGCAGCATGTTCATAAATAACTTCCTGGAAAGGTGCCAATGGGTAAATTCGTTCTATTTTTATACCCGGTATTTTTTCTTGTATTTTGGTAAGTGTATGCTGATTAAGTTGTTTATCTTTAACCTTTAGTAATGTAACTTTATTTTCGTTCAATTTCTTTACATCATTTGTTTGTGAACTTAAAAGATGGTCTAGCTTTTTAACAAATTGAACCATGTCTCCTAATACAGGAAATGAAAATAGATTTTTTGGCTCTAGCTCAAATCCTTGTCTATACAGTCTGACGGAAACTTGAATCGCTTTTATCGAATCTCCACCTAAGGCAAAGAAATGATCATTTACTCCAATCCGATCTACTTTGAGTACTTCTTGCCAAACACTAGTTAATATTTTTTCCATTTCAGT
>Ga0102589_1003197_pt1 | contig 17484 bp, 13 predicted proteins | sample AraplaMF_Col_mLB_FD_76858 | JGI IMG/M metagenome (GOLD analysis project Ga0102589, IMG submission 76858) | Arabidopsis root microbial communities from the University of North Carolina, USA - plate scrape MF_Col_mLB | ecosystem: Host-associated > Plants > Roots > Endosphere | place: USA... | reverse complement strand
CCCGCTCGTACGGAAGGAACTGGCTCACAGCGAGGGTAAATCATAAGACATATTATAGAGGATCCATTCACAATCGATCTATTTGAAATAAAAACACCTCCAAAGACAGATATCCATCTACTCTTTGGAGGTGTTGCACTTTTTCCTTCATGCAACAACTATTTCACTTCGTTCCCGAAGTTGAACTGAAATTGGCATCGCCTCGCCATCTCGGCGTGAGTTCACTATGCAATATTTTTGAGCGATTAGATAGATCTGTTTCTCGCGGATAAGGCAAATTTCCTCATAAACGACAATGGCCTCGTCCCCTCATCATTATGACCATAATTAACCCGCCAAATAGAGAACAAGGAACTCCCTATTCATTTCCAATCCACATTTCTCATGAGACGGACTCAGGTAATTCATAACATTTCAAAGAATTCTCTTGACGATTCCCACTGGTTGTAACTATAATGGTTACAACCAGTGAGTGCTACAAACAAAAACCTTCCCTACGCGATTTGCATTTTTCGCTGCTTGTCCCAACCAAGGTGCAAACTTTATGTTCGAACATTTTCAATATGTAATAATAGGTCCATTTTTTTTGAAATTGTTGTAACTAACACAGTTACAACAATAGTCTCATTTTTCACGCCCAGCGTTGACGAAGTATGCAGCCAAACATAGGGAATACAGAATGTACATGAACTCATTCGGGCATACTTTACCTACTTTGGAGATCAATTTGAACTGGTGACATTAGTGGTGAAGGTCAGATTTGGAACGCGTTTAATTGCTTAGGTGAATAAGAGGGGAAGCTTGCGCTGGATAGCATTTCGTTGCGGTTTCAATAATCGTAATCAATACAAGAAAGAGGGAGATTTTAAGATGTTTCATAAAAAATCATCTATAGGAGTTATGTTATTGCTTTGTTTCACACTAGTGCTGAGTGCATGCGCTGGTAAAGCGAACACGACAAACAACGAGAGCAAAGAAGAACCTAAGAAGCAGGCGACTGAACTGAAAATCACGCCATTCAATCCTGGAGAAAACGGCCTCTTCTCTGTCAGTTCAAGCCTAATCGAAGGACCGAAAGAGGTAGTGCTTGTCGATGCACAGTTCGAAAAGAGCAACGCCGAAAAGCTGGTCAAAATGATCCAAGACACTGGTAAGAAGCTGACCACGGTCTATGTCAGCCATAAGGATCCAGATTTCTACTTCGGCTTATCGGCAATCCGCAAGGCATTTCCCGACGTAAAAATCGTTGCAACTCCGGCAACCGTGGAAGGAATTAAGGCTACCATCAAGATTAAGAATGACTTCTGGAGCCCCATCCTGAAAGAAAACGCTCCGACAGAGCTGATTGTGCCGGAAGTTCTTGCCGGGGATAAGCTGACAGTCGATGGTGAAACTGTGCAGGTGGTCGGTCTTAACGGTGCTGATCCGTCTCATACCGTCCTCTGGGTTCCATCGAAAAAAACAATCTTGGGAGGCGTACCTATCTACGAGAACCTGCATGTCTGGATGGCAGACAACCAGACTCCAGAGAGCCGTGACCACTGGCGTGAAATTTTGAAGCAGATTCTTGATCTGAAGCCGGAACGGGTTATCCCTGGCCATTACCTAGGCAAGAGCTCCGAGAATACGTCCAGCGTCACCTTCACTCGTGACTATATTGCAAAATTTGAAGAAGCGGCTAAACAGTCCAAAAATTCAGCTGAGCTGATTGCAGCGATGAAGAAAGACTATCCGAACTTCAAGAATACAAGTGATCTGGAAATGGGCGCACAAGTAATGAAAGGCGAGCGTTCATGGCCTTGATTTAACGTTTGTTTCATATAATAAAGGCCGTCATGCCGTCTTCGTTCGGAGCACTCCACCATCAGGTTAGCTCCATTGCAGCGGTATGGCGGCCCTTTTTTATGTAGTCCATTCACGATTCTGTCAGTTCAAAATACCACTCGAGGAAAGAATTAAAGCTTTTCCATTGTGAATCCAGTTTACCAGCATAAAAATCCTCCATTTGCTGGCCCAATCCTAAGCCTATCACTCCGTCTGTATTCTTATTATAAAAAAAGCCGTATTCCCCTTCAAAGCTATCCAAAGGAATATATTCTTCAGGCAATTTTAAAACGGCATGAGCATTCTCCATTGCTAACATATAATCCGAAGAATTGATCATAAACCAACAAATCTGATAGATTTCATATCGTCTATTATAGAAAGTCGGCCCTTCCTCTGCATGCAAATAAAACGCAGCAAAATCTGATCCCAGATCAATACCTAACTTTACTAATGCGTTTTTATACTCCTCTTCAATGTCTTCAAACCACCAGTTTTTGCTTCTGCAATAATTGACCACTTTTTCCGACAGCATCTCGACTTCTCCTCCGATATTATAATAAACTGGCTAAATTATTCCCCTGAGTATATCATATATCCTTTCCTTATCGTTGTTCGTGGTTTACCTTATTGCGTTTCATAAGCAAGGCGGGTACAGTCGATAAAATGGTTAACGATTAAAAATTTTATTGAATGAGATATTTCCGAGTTCCACGCTGAGAGAGTATAGAACAATTGAATCAAAATCCCAGAAAGTAATATGACACAAAAGGACAAACATCATTTGGCTCAAGCAGGCTACTGGCTCAAAAGTAACACTGATTTTCGACTTTGGATTGGCGCATACGATAGAAATGGGAAAATGATTGCTACAGCGGAGAGAGAAGTGAAAACAGAAAAAGATAATAGTTCCCCTACCGATACGGTAATCGAGTGGAGAGGCTTTAAGTTTGTAAAAGTAAACTGATTCTCTGCTCCCAAACGTGAACACGAATGATAGATGCATAAAAAAGGAGCAGTTGCCGTAGCAAACTGCTCCTTTTTTATCGGATGACAAGCATTTAGTCAGGGTAACGTATGTGTATTTGGCTAAGACCTAATTAGGAAGTGACGCTTGATACTGTGACCAAAGCGTCTGCACGTCTGTTCCGGTAATCAATTTGATTTGACCTTCTTTCCATAATCTTTTTTCATTTTCTCCTCCAATGTTGTAAGGGATCTGGGTCGCATTTAGTTCACGAATGAAGCCTCGTTTTTTCGTATCCTCTATCCAGCGAAGGAAATTCGCTGTCCCGTGCGTCTCCCAGCTTCCTCCCTTTCTCGCGCTATAACGGTCATGGTATCCCGCTCTATAGCGCAAGCTATCGGCTATTGCCTCTACATCAAAATTACTATATTGATAAACATGACCGATTTCATGATAAAAAATTCCGATGATTTCGTCGCGCAGCGATTTGGCAGGACTCTCTACGAAACTTTGCAGATACCTCGAACTGATACCAACTGTCTTCTGCGTGGCATCTCCCGAAGCCCAAGCCACCCCAGGAGCGTCCACTATAGTTACTAATATTTTCTTGACATCTACAGGTGCATCGGCTGGACTTTTGTATAACATCTCATGTACTTTACGTGCGATCGCCAATATTTCTTTTTCTGCATTGGGAAGAGCTTTCTTGAATAATTTACCTTTGCTCGTTGAATCAAGGATCTGTACTTCGATTTTCGGGTTGATGGCATGTCCGATATCATTCGTACGCGAGAATTCGACCTCACCCAATTGCATAGAGTTTCCGCTATGATTTTTCATATTGCTGAGTCTATAGTATTGATAAGCTGCGGTATTATTATCTAGAAGATAATACATACGCTGATGTCGAACCTTGAAAATCTCATTGCTTTTCTTATCTATACTAGTCCAGTTCTTATTATCGTTCGATCCTTGAAGAACCCAACTTTTAGGGTCGCGTTCAGGTCTATCATCAGCTGCCGTAAGCGAGTAACCATCGATTGTCACCGACTTGCCGAAATCGAATGTGAGCCATGCGGACTTATCTTTTGTTAACCATTTTGTAACGCTAGTCCCGTCCACCAGATTCTCTTTGGTATTGTTAGGCTTATTTTCTCCGCTGGCTGCAACCTCAGGCTTGGTCGTACTCCATTTCTTTGAGCTGCCATCATATAGCTTGATTTCGGATACCTGCAGCATCCCGCTTCCATTTTGATTATGAAAATTATCGAATTTCACAAATTTATACGCTGTGTTATTGGAAAATGAATAGGTTTTCGTTTGATGCCGAGAGGTGAAGCTTTGATTCTGCTGCACGTCCAACTGAGTCCAGCTAGTCCCGTCATTGGAACCTTTTAACACCCAGCTTTTCGGGTCTCTATATGGCTCGTCCTCCGCAGAAGTAATCGAGTATGAGGTTACGACTTTCGCGTCAGGAAACTCGTATTGCAGCCATGCCGGGCTGTTAATCGTCAACCATTTTGAAAAAATATCTTGATCGAATGCCTTATCCTTCCCTTGATGTGGCGCGAACTCCCCACTTGCCGTTGCCTTCCCGCCTGAAGCTAAATTCGTTGGGATTTTGATTGAAGTTTGTTCCGCTGCCGCTGCCTGAATATGTACGCTGTTGCTGAAGCCTGCCCCTAAGGTAGCAGCTAAAATAAGAATGCCAAATTTCTTCATGCTTCGCCATCTCCTCTTTACTTTGCTTTGGGATTGGACCGAAATGAGATGGTTATAATTGCTAATTATACATCAAAAACACATACTGGTAAAATATACAATCCAGTCATCCATATTACCAAACCTTTTCACACGACTCATAAAATAACCCCCTTGGCATTCAAGGGGGATCAATCATACATGATATTACTTTCGCCAAAAGGTTGAGCAGTTTGCCTTATCCAAGATATTGAACGCAATCATTTTCTCAAGTAATGAGAAAGGAACCGGACTACTCCACGGAATACGAAACAACTGCTTCGTCTGTTCATAGCCAGCCTGCTCAATTTCATCAGAAAAATGAATAATCCCAGCCCTTTCGGGGCCAACAGCCAAATGATTTCTGGATACACTAAAGCCAATAATAAATGTGCCATGATCGGTAAACATAGGCTGATTCCACGCGATTTTAGGCATTAAATTCGGAAATTTCTGAATGATCCAAGCCAAAACCTCTTCTGTTCGATCGCGATGCTGTGGGTGCTCAATCTTCTCTAAAAATTCCGCAAAAACTTCCATGTCACTCTCTCCTAAAATGAAAACTTATTTTTACATAACATTATTGTCACTGTACACCAATTCCTATCCTTCCGTGCTTTGGTGACGTCCATTTATCAACTGTAGGGATTATTGTTCTATTACACTAGAAACGCTCTGCTGGATAATCATATCCAACAAGTTTTGATGTTGCAAATGTATGACAAACAGCTTGCAGGGGATCTTTTCCATTCGACTGGTTGTATAGTATTCTAGCCATAGAAGGAGTGAGGAAAAATCCATGGTAAAACAATTAATCGTCGGAGATGCTTTGCAAGAACTGGCCGCAACGCGGCGCATACTGGAGCGCTTACCCGAAGAACATTTGACGTGGAAGCCGCATGTGAAATCGATGTCGTTAGGCGGGCTAGCCACGCACCTGATTAACCTGCTGAATTGGCAAATCGCAATTTTCCGTTACCTGGAATTCGATCTTTCAACTGTGCCGAATCGGCGAGAAGCTTTGGAAAGACGTGAAGACGTGCTGAAGGAATTCGATGCAAATGTCGTGGAGCTTGAAAGGTTATTAGCTGAATGTGACGAGAACGCGCTCGGCGAGGAATGGACTTTGCGAAACGGCGACCATATCATCCTGCGCCAGCCGCGGGCGATCGCGCTTCGCACCTTCGGAATTAGCCACATGATTCACCACAGAGCACAGCTAGGAGTATATTTGCGACTGCTCGATATCCCGGTGCCGGGCCTCTATGGTCCTTCAGCCGACGAGGAAGGCAATTAACGAAAATATACTGAAAAGTCGCAGAGCATCGGCAAACCGCCGGTTACTCTGCGACTTTTTTTGAGAATAGAGTTTTTGCCAGGCAGGTGTAAATAAAAAATATTTTTTGCAGCAAAAAACCGCACCCCTATTGGGATTGACCTTCGTTTATGGAAAATTTTCTTAAAAAAGGGGGTTTTCATTCTCAGAAGCTCTGTTATAATACAGATCAGCGAATGATAAATCTGTATTATAACAGATAAATTTAATGACTCAGGAGGCGTTTGGAATGGACTGCTACTACTGTCATGGCAATGGAGAAATGGAATGTTTGGAATGCGAAGGACACGGAAAACAGGAGAGCGGCCACCAATGTGGCTCATGCCAAGGGCATGGCACCACGCCTTGTCTTCGCTGCAACGGAAGCGGCAGCCTGGATTACGAATTCAATGAACAAGACTCGATCACGAATATTTTGCAAGCCGCCTATTTGAGTCCGGCTTTCAGCAGAGGGAGGTAATTAGTCATGTCCAAAATGCCCGCTAACAATTGCAAGGAAATTGTGGTACTCGGACACATGCCTGAACCGTACGCCGAGATTTTGACGCCTGGAGCACTCGAGTTCCTCGGCAAGCTCCATGAACGGTTCAATGCCCGCAGATTAATTCTGCTTGCGGAACGTGCAGAGCGCCAGCGCCGACTGGATGCCGGCGAACTCCCTGACTTCCTCCCGGAAACGAAGCACATTCGGGACGGGGAGTGGAGCGTCGCTCCTGTGCCTTCCGATCTCCAAGACCGACGGGTGGAAATAACTGGCCCCTCCGGGGATGCAAAAATGGTCATCAATGCGCTCAATTCCGGCGCCAAAGGCTTCATGGCCGACTTCGAAGATGCCAATTCCCCGACATGGGACAATTCGATCCGCGGCCAAATCAATATGCGCGATGCCATTCGTCGTACAATCACCTTTACGAGCCCAGAGGGCAAAGCCTACCGCCTGAACGAACAAACCGCTTACCTGTTAATTCGTCCTCGCGGCTGGCATTTGGAGGAGAAACACATTCGCATAGGCGAAGAAAATGCCTCAGGCAGCCTTGTCGACTTCGGACTCTTTTTCTACCACAATGCTCGTACCCTCATCGAGAATCAATCCGGACCTTATTTCTATCTTCCCAAGCTGGAGTCCCACCAAGAAGCAAAACTATGGAACGATGTATTCGTGTTCGCCCAACAAGAGCTGGGCATCCCTCAAGGAACGATTAAAGCAACCGTGCTCATCGAGACGATTCTGGCCACATTTGAGGCAGATGAAATTTTATACGAGCTGCGGGAGCATAGCGCTGGCTTGAACTGCGGTCGCTGGGACTATATCTTCAGCTTCATTAAGCGGCTGAACCGTCATAGACATGCACTGCTCCCCGATCGTTCACAGGTCACGATGACCGTGCCGTTCATGCGGGCGTACACACAGTACGTCATCCGTACCTGTCACAAGCGCGGCGCACATGCCATGGGCGGCATGGCAGCCCAAATCCCAATTCGGAATGACGCCGAGGCTAACGCGAAGGCAATGGAGCAAGTGCGCGCCGATAAGCAACGCGAAGCAAATGACGGCCATGACGGAACTTGGGTCGCTCATCCTGGACTCGTTCCGATCGCAATGGAAATATTCAATGAACAGATGAAGGGGCCGAACCAGCTTCAGAACAAACGCGAAGATGTCCGTGTCACGGCAAGCGACCTGCTCGCTTTACCAGAAGGCACAATTACCGAGCAGGGACTGCGGACGAATATCAGTGTCGGCCTGCAATATATCGAAGCATGGCTGCGGGGATTCGGCGCCGTACCGATCTTCAATCTTATGGAGGATGCGGCGACGGCCGAGATATCGCGCACTCAGGTGTGGCAATGGATTCGTCATCCGGAAGGCCGGCTTACGAATGGAAACGACATCACGCTTGAGCTTGTGTTGAAGCTGACGGAAGAAGAAATGTCCAAGATTGAAGAGCTAATCGGCCAAGATGACTTCGCGGGCCGCAGATTCACTGAGGCGAAGCAATTGTTCGTAAATTTGATTAGCGAAGAAACTTGCAGCGAGTTTCTGACGGTGATGGGCTATGAATTGCTGGGATGAAATCATTGAATATGAGGAGATGGCTGCCGTGACGGATAAGCATACGATTCAACAATTGGAGACGAAATGGAAGGAAGAACGGTGGGAAGGCGTAACGCGTACCTATTCTGCCGATGAAGTGATCCGGCTTCGCGGTTCTGTTCAGGTGGAGCATACGTTAGCCCAGATGGGAGCCGAACGGCTCTGGCATCTGCTGCATACCGAAGAATTCGTGCCCGCGCTTGGGGCATTGACAGGGAATCAAGCCGTGCAGCAGGTAAAAGCCGGCTTGCAGGCCATATACTTAAGCGGATGGCAGGTTGCCGCAGACGCCAACCTGTCGGGACATATGTATCCCGATCAGAGCTTATATCCGGTCAATAGTGTGCCGCAGGTCGTGAAGCGGATTAATCAAGCCCTACAGCGGGCTGATCAAATCCAACATGCGGAAGGTAAAAATGAAACCTACTTTTTTGCCCCGATCGTAGCAGATGCCGAAGCTGGATTCGGAGGGACGCTCAATGTATTCGAGCTCATGAAGGCGATGATTGAAGCAGGGGCCGCAGGCGTACACTTCGAAGATCAACTCTCTTCGGAGAAAAAATGCGGACATCTCGGCGGCAAGGTGCTCCTGCCTACGCAGCAAGCTATTCGTCATTTGATCGCCGCTCGATTGGCTGCCGACGTTATGGGTACGGACACCTTGATTATCGCACGTACTGACGCCAATGCGGCCCAACTGCTGACGAGCGATGTCGATCCGTACGATCGGCCATTCCTGACGGGGCAACGTTCTCCGGAGGGCTTCTATTATACCCGTGCTGGGATTGAACAGGCGATTGCGCGCGGTCTCGCCTATGCGCCTTATGCAGATCTCGTCTGGTGCGAGACGTCCGAGCCGAATATCGATGAAGCACGGCAATTCGCCGAGGCGATCCATGCCAAATATCCAGGCAAGCTGCTCGCTTATAATTGCTCGCCTTCCTTCAACTGGAAGAAGAAGCTGGACGATAAGGAAATCGCAGGCTTCCAGCGCGAGCTTGGACGTATGGGATACAAGTTCCAGTTCGTGACACTAGCCGGTTTCCACGCGCTCAATTACAGCATGTTCGAGCTGGCGCAAGGCTACAAGGAGCGCGGCATGGCCGCCTACTCCGACCTGCAGCAGGCTGAATTCGCTCTTGAACAAGTCGGCTACGAAGCGGTTAAGCATCAGCGCGAGGTTGGCACAGGCTACTTCGACGAGGTGGCACAAGCGATTTCGGGCGGTATTTCATCTACGACCGCCTACACAGATTCGACGGAAGCAGAGCAGTTCACGTAAGGGGAACCGTTTCAAACCCATTTTTGAACATAGAGTCAAATTAGCTAAACGCCCCGGTTTGCGGATCACTCCCCTTGCTGCCCGCTGCTCTGCAACCTCACCTTCGCTGCTATAAGCAGCTTTCATAACACGAAGCTCGCCACGGAAGCGCAAAACTTCCTGTTCCACCGCAACCTCCCCGGGGCATAAACGGACGGAGCCGTCTCACAGGTCATTGAACAATGACGCAGAGACGGCTCCATTTTTCCATTCAGTAGCCCCATTAGCTTCATTCCCGAACGTATTTGTACCGTTTCCCTATCGTCGGTAGTGGATTCAGCCCATTATTAGCTCTTTTTATCTGATTGTTTCACTCTACCCGCTTATCAACTCTCCAATTCTATCACTGACGACTAACATTTCATTAATCTATTTACTAGCAAATATTTAATTTACATAGTTGTAAATAATAGTCTTATATGGTAAATGTATATATAAAACATCATGCTAGCTGTCCTTACAACACCCTCCCTTCATACACATCCACAACAATCTTCTTTTGTATCTTCATGAATCCAGCAATGTTAGAACAGAAAGAATAGCGGAATTTTGAGAGCAACTGTTTTGAAAACGATTACAAAACTAGATAGGAGGCAATTTATGATCCGTAAACTGTCAAGCTGCATTTTGCTCTTCTTTATTCTTTTTTACTCTATTCTTCCTAACAACTTGCCGTCTGTTCACGCGCAGGCCGACGATGCCATTGTCAACAATGCCATTGCTAACAATGACTTCCCTATCTTGCTAGTTCATGGATTTGGAGGCTGGGGAAGAGACGAGATGTTTTCGTTTAAATACTGGGGCGGATTAGGCGATATTCAAGAAATACTTCGAAAACGCGGACATTCCGTTTATACAGCTGCGGTAGGAACGGTATCGAGCAATTGGGATCGAGCCTGTGAGTTGTATGCGCAAATTAAAGGGGGAACCGTAGATTACGGCAGAGCCCACTCGGAACTGTACGGTCACGAGCGATATGGAAGATCGTATGAAGGGCTGTATCCATCTTGGGGAGAGATCGACCCGAATACGGGGCGTCCGAAGCAAATTCATGTAATTGGACACAGCATGGGAGGACAAACCTCACGGATGCTGATTCATCTGTTGGAAAAAGGAGATGCTTCTGAACGTGCTGTCACCGCTGCATCTGATCTATCCCCGTTGTTCAGTGATCAACCGCTTCCGTATGTTAGCAGCCTCGTTTCCCTCGCCGCGCCGCATGACGGCACCAGCTTCACGCATTTTGTAGAGGGAGTCATTCCCTTCATCCACCAACTGATTGGCTTGATTGCCGCAGCTTCTGGCAATGCAGAGCATCCCCTATATGATTTCAAATTGGATCAATGGGGATTGAAGCGAATGCCCGATGATTCCTTTTTCGATTATTTCCAACGGGTAATAAACAGTAAATTTTGGAGAATATCAAAAGACAGCTCACTGTGGGATTTAAGTCCTGACGGGGCCAAACAGTTCAACGAGCAAATACAGGCAAATCCGAGCGTCTATTATTTCTCGATCGCCACCAACAAATCGTATCGTATCCCGCTATCGGGATGGCATGCGCCAAAGCTGCTCATGAATCCGTTATTGCTGCCGCCGAGCTATTTTGTCGGTTCCTTCGCGTACGATTCCCCAGGGCATGTAGTCATCGATGAGGAATGGTGGCCAAATGATGGGCTGGTAAATACGATTTCCATGGACGGCCCGAAAAACGGATCAAATGATCAAATCATTACTTACCAAGGAAAGCCGCAGATTGGGAAATGGAACTACTTAGGACTCATGGATTCCTGGGATCATCTCGATATCGTTGGATTGGGCCTGAAAAATACGGATGATTTTTTCCTCGACTTAGCGAATATGCTGACTGAGCTGCCTCCGGCAGGCTGATGAAACAGATGTCTATAGGAAATAAAGTGTTACCTTGACTTCAATATAAAACCAGCGGCAGTCTCCAACTGAAAAATTCAGTCTTAGACTGCCGCTATTGCTTTTTAAAACTTATAAATAAGCCTGCGTGTTGTAACCCTGCTTTATTATTTCGTAAGTTAACAATTTGATTGCTGCATCCACGATTACTCCAACGATGTGTGCTTCGAAATTGCTTGAATAATCGTATCCCAATCGTCTAAGTGTACTTCATGTCCCATTCCCTCAACCGTTAACAAGGATGCATTTGGTACTTCATTAGCAAGTGCAACACCGTGTTCCAAGGGAAGAATTGTATCACCCGTGCCGTGAATAACCAAAACAGGTACATGGATTTCCTTTAACTTTCCTTCGTATGCGTCGTCACCTTTCAGTAGTCCATGATTCAACATACTGACTAGATGATTCGCTCGTTTGATCTCGCGTTTTACTTGCTTATACGCTCTATGCTCATCGAAGTGATGCTTGGTACCACACATCAGTCGAGAGCCGTTGACCAAGTATGTTGCAACCGCCTCTTCATCCAACCAATCCAGTGTTGCTGCATCTGCATGATGAGCAAGAATCTTCTCATCCATCGGAGGCAACCCCCTGTCGATATCATCAGATCCAAAGATTGTTGAGGCAATCAAAGTTATCGTTAGAACTCTTTGCGGATGTCTTACTGCGATGATCTGTGCAATCATGCCACCTAGTGACAATCCCACGATGTGCGCTTGGTCAATTCCATATGAATCAAGCACCCCGACTGCATCATCAGCCATATCCACCACCGTATATTGGGATTCCCCAGTTGGATAGGTAATGGAACGTCCCACATCTCGGTTATCAAATCGAATCACATAACGGCCCGAGTCAGCCAAACCTTGGCAGAACTCATCGTCCCAATCGATCATCGAACACATGCCTCCCATAATCAGCAGGACAGGTGGGTGATTCGGATTGCCGAAACTCTCTGTGCATATCTCAACACCATTGATTTTCCATAGCTTTTCACTCATGAGATAACTCCCCATTTCATTCGAATTCGTTAATGCAAAAAAGAAACTCAAATATACTCATGATTATTTCAAAAAATGAAAGAGAGTAGATGATACGTGCTTCAAATTAACGCAAACGAATGAACTCGATAATCATGAGAAGCTCTCTCCTTTATAAAAATTGGGTGTTAATACCAACCACTATAGTACCATACCCGCTTCACTATTTTCAGCAAAATAATCATTACTTTCCCGCATCTTTGCTAACGGGCTGGCGTTAGCAATTTTTCGGTGAGCGCAACTGGTAGGGTAGGATATCATAAGACAGCTCGTAAATTTTCGGTCTACACCCTGCTGCAATACTGGACACTAACTGCTTTTGAACAATGGGATGCTTTAGAGACGGTGCTGGCCGTATTGTTAACTGTGGACTCACCCAAGTTGATTACTCGACTTCTTCAAAAAAAGCTAAGGCATTTCCTTTCGAGTTGTTCAAAAAGTTATATTATCTTGTGCTTCAAAAATGGAATTGACGGGCTAAATGTTACTGATGATTATGAGATTTTCCTTCGCCACTACCGGAGTCAGGATTGCGTGAGTTGTCCACTCAAAGCAGCCTGTACGAAGGCAACCTGGAATCGTGAAATTCGAGTAAGCATGCAGTATATCAAGCAATGCGTACGAGAAAAGCTGCGATGCGAAGAAGGATACGCGCTGTCGCTTTTCGACGAATGATCCAGCCAGAGAGTGTATTTGGCCAACTGAAAAATAACAGAGGATTTAGACGTTTCCTGCTTCAAGGCCTGTCGAAAGTAAGCCTTGAGGTCAGGTGGCTTTCCCTTACCCACAATTTGCTGAAATGGGCAACAATGATGCAAAAAGGTCGAGTTTGGGTAGAAATATAACCCCTAACTCGACCTTTTTCAAATCTAGCGATCCATCGCAAGTAGTAAAAACCTACTTATGGGACAGCCCCACTTTTTTCATAATATCTAGTTGCATACTTTATTTAATAATTCTCGTTTATAATCAATATTTAACGAATTCGCATTGTAGCTTAAAATAAAGTTTGATAACAATTACTTTAATCTTTAAAACCATATTCATTATCAATCAATTCAATTATACCTTGTTCTTTTAAATTCTCTAATTCTTTCTTTAATTTTTGTCTTTCTAAGAGAGCTGTTTTCATATCTTCTATTTTCAATTCTATTATTTTGAACTTCAATACTTTAGCATAGTCTGAATTTTTATTACTTAGCCGATTAAAATATATTTCCGCCTCTTCCCAATTATTGGTCTCTATTGCAAGTTTTGATCTCAATTCAACATAAAAGTCTTTTTTACTTTGCGATTTAAATTTATTTTTTATATCATTTAAAACAATTTGAGCCTCATCATATTCTTCTAACTTTATTAAGATATGAGCTTTATTTAAAAAAGCTTCGGGTAATGGGGGCTGACGTTTACAAGCTTCCTCAGCATATCGAATAGCTTCAGTATAGTTTCCTTGCTTTGAATATAGTAACGCCTTCCTATGACTTACATTTTCCGGTCTATCTACCAATTCCAAAACAGAAATATGCTCAATAGCCTTTTCGAAATCTTTACTTTCTATAGATATTTTTGCAGCTAAATCTAATACAAAATGATTTGGTCGTTTTTTCCTTTCTATTACAGTATCAATATATTTGGTTGCGTTTTTATAATCACCTAACCAATAATAACACTCTGCAATTTCTCGATAAACTACTTCACTTTCATCTCGATTTGCAATCGCTAGATTATAGCTTCTAATCGCTTCCTCATAATTCTTCTTTTTTAATTCTCTAAAACCTTTTAACGCATGATAACCTTTGTAATTCCGTTGTCGTAATTCATTCAATACCGAATCAGAGTTTTCATTTTCTCGAACTAATGATTTATATAATATAACTCTGGCTTCATCTAAATTTGAGTTTAAATTCAATGCTTTTCTACATAAATCTATAGCAGTGTTCCATTCTCTGTTTTCATAAGCGCTTTTTGCTGCCTTTAAGATTGTAGAAGGAAGTATAATTCCAGCAAAGTTTTTTAGTTCTTCTTCTCCCTCAATACGTAATAAACAAAAAATCAAAGCCTCTAATATAGAATTTTCAGGCAACTCATCCTCTTTCCAATATTTTTCTTTCAACTTAATAGATATTTCTTTAAAACTTACCTTATCCAAAGATCCCCATGTGCGTCTCACAGCTTCTTTTAATGGAGCTGATAAAGTATATTTCTTATTTTGCATTTCCACAGCAATAATACTCTGGTCTATTAACTCTTTAAAATATCGCGTAAAATCTTCATCATCATTTAAAAGTTCCAAAACCTCAAAACTTAACGCTGGAAAAACCTCACATATCCTTAAAGTGTTTATTTTAACATTATTATCTTGTACCATTTGTTTCAAATACTCTTTAAATGAGCGAGCTTTAAAATCATTTAGTAGTGTTTTGTCAGCTAAAGCTACGTCCATTCCATATGTATTGATTGTATTCCTTACAAATTGAGCAGCAGGGGGGTATCCATCTAAGAAACTTGTAAATTCCATTATTTCATCTCGTTCATATTCAATTTGCATATTTCTCAAATAAGTACTTAATAATGCATTCATACCATCATTATTTAAAGGTTTTAAATAGGTTACAAAGAAAAATTGTTCTTCATCCAAATAGTATGGGTTACGTGTCTGCAGAATCACTAAATACAAATTTTGAATTCCATTTACTTTCTCCATCAATGTCCTAAATTCTTTTTTGTAATGTCCATTTGCATCCAATAATCCACCATTATCTAATATACACGGTGCTATTTTATAATCACTATATTCTTGAAATAAACGAATTATTTCATCAGTCTGTTGCTCAACATCAATTTGTTGAAATGCTTCTATATGATTTGACAATTCTCTTCTTGTTTTAACTTCGCCAATATCATCCAAAACTTTCACGTATAGATCTACCAGTGATTCTGTGGAATCAATTTCAAATGTAGGTCCCAACCTTAGATTATAAACACTATCCAAGATATCTTTAGCAAAACTTCTTCTCCCAATACCTTGCAAACCATAGAATACCAATACTTGTGGCGCTGATTTCGATTTGTTAAATAAATGTTCTGAAAATTTATCTTTATCAAGTCCTCTACCAACATAGACATCCTGGTGAGAGGGATTTATTAACAATAGTTTCTCTTCAATTAATCTTGCTGTGATATTTGGATTATGTACATTAACTACCAACGCTTTTTGGCACCATTTAGGTAACTCTGAGTGGCTCACATTGTTTCCCACTAAAAAGACGAGAATTTTTTTAATCCCACCTTCTATTAATAGCACTTCTGCCTCATCTAATTCATATTTTACCCATGGAGCATTTAGTGATTCTTTACTCGCAAATAACACAAAGAGAGATGACTCTTTTAAACCTTTTTGTATAGAATCTCTGAAATCTTCTCCTTCCAGAAAAATAAACTTATCAAAAACAGTATTTGCCCTATTCAAGCGTCTAGCTACTTTTTCTACAAAATCCTTATCTGCACTATTATGTGATAAAAAGACTTTATTCATGTTTATTCCTCCCAATTAGAATAATAATTTCTCCCTCAATAGGTGAACACCGTTGATAAACAGTAAAATCACCAAGTATATTTTCATTTATGTATTTTGTAAATTTTAACTTTTTTTTTGCAATTATAACGGATAATAAACAAAGGGACATGTCAGTTATAAAATAAAGCAAAAAGGTTCATACCTTATTTTTATAATTATCTTTACATCTATAAAGTCATGTGATTTTTCAATAAAAGCTGTCTAACTCAGTAATATAAGCTAAATAAGTTAATACGAATGATATGGTTCTGTATATTTTAGTAAAACTTCACCCTACAACCCTAATCGCATTCTCCTTTACCGCATTCACCAACTCCACAAGTTGTTTCTGCTTTACACCATCAAACAACTTAATAAAGCTCTGTGGGCGATCGAAAGGGGGCTTCATCAGAACAGAAGCAGCTTCGATATACCCATTCTCCGCAACATAATCAATAACTTTACGAACAAACACAATTTGAGCTTGTGTAAGTGACTGATCGTTAATAAACAACGAGAATGCTTCCATCGCTGCTTCATGTTCAAGCTTGGCAATTTTACGAACGAGCAGACCAAATGGCGTATCTTTAAATTCACGCTCATAGTCTTCCGCAGTACCCAATTCGCCTGTAAAAATATTCTCCAAGCTTGTATAGTCACTTGCAGTTAAAGGCAAGTTATTTCGCAGCTTATGAATCGCAAGATGATCCTTATTGTCCTCGATATACCGATTGACCTTAAGTCTATAATCTTCAAAGTTATAGGCAGCATCTAATGCTTCACCAATACGTTCTCCCAGAATTTCATCTTGTAAATTCGTATAGACAATTCGACTATTGCCTTCATCAACGATGAACTTAATTAGATCGCGCAATTCCGAACGAACTTTCTCAAAATCTAAAATTCCCGAATCAGACCAAAACTCATCGGTATCTATTGATTTTATAAGAGCAATTTTTGCTTTGACTTGCGGAATGGTAGCCTTAGTTTGCAGAGCTTGCCCCATTTCTATCAGTTGTTTTTTATTGCGCTTGAATTGTTTATTTGCTTCCATCGCACCGAGCATTAAGCCATACATCAGATTATCGAATCGCTTTGCATATTCATCTCGATCTTCCATAAACACGAGCGGAGCAAGATTCGTATTCAACTCATGCACGTCGCTATCAGATAAGCTTACGAACACTTCTTTACGTTTAAACTTCTCAACATATTGGAGCTGCATTTTGACCGATATCAATTCGAGATTTAATGCGTTAATTTGACTCCATACTTCATGAATGAGTTGCTGACGCAATAATTGATAATCTTCACCTAGAAAATTAGCATGCTGTAATTGCTGAATCAGCCTTATACGCTTCGAAAAAATTAATTCGGACAAACTTAATGTCTCTGCACCTTGTAAGCCCTCTTTATTTTGACGGAAGAACTCGAAGTTCCCTAAATAATCAAAAATCATGAAGTGTGTCTTATCCCGACCTTCACCGAATAAGTCTTTCCGTAGCCGTGTACCTCGCCCAATCATTTGCCAAAACTTCGCTTTGGAGCAAACACGCTTGAAGAAGACAAGATTAACGGCTTCTGGCACATCGATTCCTGTATCCAGCATATCAACCGATACTGCGATATACGGTGCTTTATCCGCTGCTTTAAATTCATCAATAGATGATTGAGCA
>Ga0102589_1003194_pt1 | contig 17491 bp, 13 predicted proteins | sample AraplaMF_Col_mLB_FD_76858 | JGI IMG/M metagenome (GOLD analysis project Ga0102589, IMG submission 76858) | Arabidopsis root microbial communities from the University of North Carolina, USA - plate scrape MF_Col_mLB | ecosystem: Host-associated > Plants > Roots > Endosphere | place: USA... | reverse complement strand
CATTATCCCATACTTTCGGATCTAAACCGGAAGACGGGACAGAGCGTAAAATGGGGGCATTTTTATTAAAGGTAGGCTTTCAAGGGAATTTAATAACGTCTGCTATGTTTATGACAGCCATGGCAGCGAACCCTTTAATTGTAAAGCTAGCAAGTGATTCAGCTGGAGTAACAATTACTTGGTTTGGTTGGGCATTGGCCATGATTGTCCCTGGATTAACAGCTTTAATCGTTGTTCCGTATGTTATTTATAAAATTTATCCGCCCGAAATCAAGGAAACACCAGAGGCTGCAGCTATCGCTAAAAAGAAGCTAGATGAATTTGGTCCACTAAAAAGTTCTGAAAAACGAATGATCGTAGTATTTGTTGCTGTGTTATCGTTATGGATTGGTGGAGACTACTTAGGCATTAGTGCAACTACAGCAGCTCTTATTGGTCTTTCATTGCTTTTATTGTTAGATGTATTGACATGGGCAGATATAAAGAAGGAAGAAGGCGCATGGGATACGCTAATTTGGTTTGCAACGCTATTTATGATGGCATCTTTTATGAACAAACTAGGGCTGATTCCGTGGTTTAGTAATGAAGTTGGTGGACTTGTATCTGGGTATAGTTGGATATGGGCTGTAGTCATATTAGCATTAGTCTATTTCTATTCTCATTATTTCTTTGCGAGTTCCACTGCTCATATTAGTGCGATGTATGCAGCGTTTTTATCTGTTATGCTGCAAGCGGGAGCACCAGCAATGTTAGCGGCTATATTATTAGCGGCATTTAGTAATTTATTTGGCGCCATTACTCATTATGGTTCTGGTCCAGCACCAGTTTTCTTCGGTGCAGGCTATATTGATCAAAAAAAATGGTGGACAGTTGGTTTTGTAGTTTCCGTTGTAACAATCCTGATTTTTGTTATAGTAGGAGGATTATGGTGGAAGCTTCTTAATTATTGGTGAAATAATTAGCTTCTGTATCCGGATAGAAATATTTCTATCCGGATATTTTTTTGAGATTTTTAACCCTTCTTCATTTTGCATGTAATGGAGGAGGTGTTTTTTAGATGGGTAAGAAGAGTTTGTTGTCCTTTGTTTACCTGTCATTTGGTGTTATGATAAAAATGGATATCAATAATAAACTACATATTAAAAGTAGTATGGACACTAAACAACACCTTAATGAAAGAGATGGACAAGTGCAATGAGTCATTTAATAGTACAAAATTTAACGAAAACAGTGGGCGATAAAACGCTCTTTCAAAATATTGAATTTACGATTTATGAGGGGGAGCGAGCTGGGCTAATTGGTATTAATGGTACTGGTAAATCCACATTGCTTTCTATTTTAGCAAATGAAATCGAAGCGGATTCAATGGAAGTTGACCGCCCAAATAAATATCGTGTTGCATATTTACCACAGGAGCCTACTTTTAATAGTGGCGAAACTGTGTTACAGGCAGTGTTTGCAGGGGATTCACCTATTTTAAAACTGAATCGTGAATATGAGGAAACGGTTGCTGCACTTGCCTTAAATCCGACTTCAGAAAGTTTACAAAAAACGTTATTTAGCTTGCAACATCGTATGGATGAAGAACAGGCATGGGATGTCAATGCACTTGCTAAGACAGCGCTTACGAAGCTTGGGATTGAAATGTTTGATAAAGAGGTATTAACACTGTCAGGCGGTCAGCAAAAGCGCGTTGCTTTAGCTAAAGTTTTAATAGAGCCGGCAGACCTTTATTTATTAGACGAGCCTACCAACCATTTAGATGTGCAGTCTACAGAGTGGCTACAGGAAATGGTGTTACGATTAAAGGGAGCAGTTATATTTATTACCCATGATCGTTATTTCTTAGATGAGCTGTCTACGCATATTTACGAACTGGCGGACCAAACATTATACCGCCATACGGGGAATTATGGGGATTATTTAGAAGCTCGTGCTATTCGTGAGGAAATGAAGGCAGCCTCTGCACAAAAGGATCGCAACCGCTATCGCTCAGAATTAAAATGGATTCGTCGTGGTGCGAAAGCGCGTTCTACGAAGCAAAAAGCACGTATCCAGCGCTTCGAGCAGTTAGAGGATAACTTGGAGCGTAAATCTGAGGATGTTTCTCTTGAAATGGGACTAGCAACAACACGCCTCGGTCGGAAGGTTTTAGAGGCTGAAAATATTTCAAAGACATTTGGTCAACAAAAAATTCTTGAAAACTTTTCATTTTTACTACAGCAGGGCGATCGTATTGGTATTATCGGAGCGAATGGTGTAGGAAAATCAACATTATTGAACATGCTAGCAGGAGAGATGACACCAGATGCTGGTGAAATTCTTGTTGGTTCGACAGTGAAGTTAGCACATTTCAAACAAACACTACCAAAGATGAATGAAAATGAGCGCATGATTGAATATATTCGTGAAGCTTCAAATGATATTACAGATGCAGAAGGTGTACGCTATTCGGCTGCTCAAATGCTGGAGCGTTTCTTATTCCCACTTCATGCACACGGTACACCTATCGGTAAATTATCAGGTGGAGAACGTAAACGACTGCATTTATTACGATTATTAATGGAACAACCAAACGTACTGTTATTAGATGAGCCTACAAATGATTTAGATATTGAAACATTAGGTGTGCTAGAGGACTTCATTGAGCATTTCCCAGGAGTCGTTATTACAATATCCCACGATCGCTTTTTCTTAGATCGAATTGCGAAAAAGCTGTGGGTTTTAGATGGTTTGGGGCATGTTAATGAGATGCTTGATAGTTACAGTGAATATTTACAAAAGCGTGAACAGGAAGCTGCTGTAAAGGTAGAGGCGCCGAAAGTTGAAAAACCTAAGACCGAAAAACCTAAATCAGACAAGAAAAAATTATCTTTTAAAGAGCAAAAAGAATGGGAAACTATTGCTGATGACATAGAAAAGACAGAGACAGCAATTATGAAGACAGAAGAAGGTATTGCTAATGCTGGAGCTGATTTTACAAAGCTACAGGAATTAACGGCGAAGCTAGATGAGCTGAATGCACAATATGAGCATCTGATTGAAAGATGGTCGTATTTAGATGAAATCGTAAACGGATAAGGAGCGATAGACATGAAGATTATTACAATTGAACCTACACCAAGCCCTAATTCTATGAAGATTGTCGTGGATACAGAGTTACCTTTTGGCAAAAGCTATAATTTTATAAAAGATAATAAAGATGATGCAACGGGTGAAGCGGCAGCGATTTTAGCAATTGAAGGTGTTAAAGGTGTTTATCATGTAGCAGATTTCTTCGCTGTTGAGCGTAACGCAAAGTATGCATGGGAAGGTATTTTAGCTAGTATCCGTCAAGTGTTAGGTGAAGATGTACAGGAAGTAAACAATGAACAAGTTGCCAATGAATTTTATGGTGAAGTGTATGTCCATGTGCAGTTTTATAAACAAGTACCGCTTCAAGTAAAGGTGTTTGATAATCAACGTGAGCACCGTGTGAGCTGTGGTGAGCGCTTTGTGGAAGCTTTCAATAAAATTATTGAGACTGCTGTTGATGAAAATTATATTTTCCAACGTAAGTGGATTGACTATGGTGTACGTTATGGAGAGCTAGAGGAAATTGCGGAAGCCGTAAAACAGGAAATAGATGTAACTTATTCAGAGGAACGTTTAGCGGAGATTATTGCAACGATTAATGATTCTGAGAAAACTATTGAGAAGCAAGCTAAGCTAAAAATTTCTGTTGAACAGTTTAAACAACCAGAATGGGAAAAACGTTTCCAGTTGCTTGACCAAATGGCAGATCCAGAGCTAGATGATTTACCACTTTTAGATTTAGCGTTACAAGATGACCAAATGTCTATCCGTCGACTAGCAACCGTTTATTTAGGCATGATTGAAGATGTGTCAGTTGTTCCTTATTTGGAAAAGGCATTAAAGGATAAAAGTGCAGCGGTACGTCGAACTGCAGGAGATTGTATGAGTGACCTCGGCTTAGTGGAATTTGAAGACGCGATGCAGCAAGCTTTACACGATAAAAATAAACTAGTTCGTTGGCGTGCGGCAATGTACTTATATGAAGTCGGTACGGAGAAATCGTTAACGGCATTAAAGGCTGCTGAAGAAGATAAAGAGTTTGAAGTGAAGTTACAAGTGAAAATGGCGATTGCCCGTATCGAACAAGGTGAGGAAGCAAAAGGGTCTGTTTGGAAGCAAATGACAGAGTCTCGCCAACAATAAAACGAAACAACCAGCATCTATTTGAGCTATTCAAAATGGATGCTGGTTTTTTTATATTTCAATTCACTAGGCTGTTTTCTCTTATAAAGTGTTGCTTTCTAGAAAATACTGCTTATGGTTGCAGCAGGGAGTTTCGAATTTTCCTCTGGTGGTTTAAGTTGTCTTCATTGTGGAAGTACTGCCGTAAAACGTAATGGGAAATATCGTTCAAGATAAAGATATTTGTGTATGGATTGTAGAAAAACATTTAATAATATATCAAATACGCTTTTTCACGTTCGGGTTATCCGAAAAAATGGATTAAATACATAAAAAATGATGATAAACGGTGTTACATTAACGAAGATCTCAGACTCTTTAAAAATCCATATATCTACCGCCTTTTATTGGAGACACAAGATTTTAGGAAGTCGCCGTTTCAACCAATTATCTGGCATCAATGAAAATGTTGAGGCTTTCTTTTAGTCAAGTTTTTTTCATAAGTTTCATACATTGAAATCTAACAAGTTAATTTAAAGTGGAACAGGAGAACAGGAATATAGGAGAGCAGTGGCATATTCTATAGCGGTACCTTTGAAGTTTAAGCTATAAGAGCACGGTGCATAATAAATAGTAGCAAGTAACAAATGACAAATAAAAAAGATTATAATTTTTAAGGAGGGAAGATAAGTGCAGTTGAAATACGATTTCGTAGACTTGCCTTTAAATGAAATTAGAGTAGGAGCTACAGGTAGAACACTATTTGATTATTGTCTTAACCGTAGCCATATATTCGCCTTAGCAATGAATGAAGTCTTTGGATATGACATCATTGCAATCTGGCGCCCAATAATACAACACAACAGAGTTTTGCAGATGAAACTTTTAAAGGTATATTTAGAAACATCTTATTTAGGCAAACCATATTTGTTCGATCCATCAGGTAATACCCAAACATCTGAAGTACTTAAATATGAAGGGGCCATTACAGAGCTTATCACCCCCAAACAGTTTAGAGGTCAAATGAAAGATTTGACTAAAACCTATTCCGAGGGAGAATTCGATGAATCTAATTTCGACAACTCATTCGCTCAAGAACTTGAAGAAATAAAACATTTCATACTAGAAAACCTGAGTCGATACGTCCCCATTTTTAGTTATATTGAGAATGCACTTACAGAAAGTGGTTGGGAGCAAGTAGAGAGAAGCTTATATCATCCGGATAAAGAAGAACCATTCCACCGAGCTGTTTCCGGATGCAGATTTTCTGCCACTCGTTCAGTTGGTCAATTCCAACATACAATCGTAATCGATGTATTAAAAGACGGGGGAGTTATATACCACATTGAGACCGGTGAAAATCACCGCATATTCCAGACTGGTGTTTGCTCTATGGAACAATTCATCCTTGTTCTAAAGGAATACGTCGATATTAAATATCCTATCAGATCACAAGTGATGATATCTGCCTTAAAAATAACGGGCGAAGTAGTCCATACTACTATTAATAACAACTACAAACCACTTTATTTAGTTGATTTTCTCGGCAGTAAACATTGGCTAGAAAATGATGATTTAATGGACATATCTACTAACTTTCTCTAGTAAATTAGAGTATCTTCACTACACAGACTCTTTAATGTTTAACACAAAGTATATTAATAAGGAGCATCCTGTTAAAGTATGATGCTTATGAAAGGTAATAATTAGACTTGTGGTAATAATTCGTTTGCACAAGGTGCATTAGGCGGATCTTATGTTTATGCAAATGTAAAACCAATTAGGCTCGATAAGCTTAACTTTTCGGGTTCACCAATGATTTTAACAATTTGTAAGAATTGTGGAGAAGTAGCTTCAATGAAAGTTAAGAAATTAGATAAATTCAAAGAGTATCTTATAGTTATACTTTGGGTCACTACTAGCAGAGTGACCCTTTATTTCTTACCTTTAAATGTCCCCACGATTCCTTAAGTCTCTTTTTATCGAAAAATAACATAATATATATTATTTTTGTGTTTTCTAGCTTTCTACTACTAAACAAAAAGTTAATAGCATTCTATATATTATTAACAAAATGTCTAATGCTTGTTGAATGAGATAATGATAAAATGAATTAAATTCAGAATATTCTATAAATATAAGGGGGCTTATAAATGACAGTAACTAGTTTAAAGACAACGGAATCATATTTACGTGACCGCGAAGCAGTTATTGAGCTTACACAAAAGCTAGTACGTATAGAAAGCGTTTACCGAGAAGATGATCCAAATGGCAATGAACAAGAAGTCGCGAATTATGTAGCTCAATATTTACGTGATATAGGGATTGAAACACATGTTGAGGAAGTTGTGCCAGGTCGGCCGAATGTCATTGGTATTATTGATTCGGGTAAGCCAGGAAAAACACTCCTCTTTGAAGGACACACAGATGTCGTTACTGAAGGAAATCGTGAAGCGTGGACGTTCGATCCATTCGGTGCAGAAATTATTGATGGTCGAATGTATGGTCGAGGCACAAATGATACAAAAGGGAATCTTGCGTGTATGATTACAGCTTGTCAGTCGTTGTTATTGGATCAGGAGGAATTTACAGGCAAGATTATTTTATGCATTCCATGTGATGAAGAAGGGCTAATGCTTGGTATTAAGCATTTTATAAAAAATGGCTGGGCAGATGATGTAGATGGAGCAATTATATGTGAGCCAGAGGAAAACAACGTTTGTATCGCACAGCGTGGGGCAATACGTTTGAAAGTAGATATTTTCGGTAAAATGGCACACGGTGCAATTTCTTGGAGTGGCATTAACCCGAACTGGCGCATGGCACGTTTTATCGTGGAGCTTGAAAAATTGGAAAAAGAAGAGCAAGCACGTTTAGGACGTGATCCGATGCTTAATTGGCCATCTATTACACCAACTATTTTACGAGCACCTGTAAAAGGCGATGCGCAAATAAATGTCATTCCTGATCAATGTATGACGACCCTTGATATTCGTACAGTTCCTGCGCAGGATCATAATGAGCTTCTCGGTAAAATTGGGGAGATTATTAAACGTCTGCAAGCAGATGATCCGGATTTTAAAGTTGAGCTAACTGTGCTTGATAACCGCCCTGCAACAGCAACGGCGAAGGAGGATCCTGTTGTACAGGCCATTTATGAGGCAGTCGCTGAGGTAACGGAAAAAGAGCCGAAATATAACGGAGTTCCAGGGGCTACAGATGGGACGTTCCTTCATGTACATGGGGTACCTATTGTTACCATCGGAGCGGGTGATCGAGATATGCCTCACCAAATTGACGAATATGTTGATATCGAAGAATTAGCAGAAACAACAGCCATTTATCGTTTGGCGGCATTAAAGTTTTTAGCAGGTGATGCACAATGACTCACACTAAAATCGCAGTGATTCCAGGGGATGGTATTGGAAAGGAAGTTATGGAGGAAGCATTAAAGGTACTAAATTCTCTTCAGGAACATGATTCAACTTTACAAATAGAAACAACCATTTTTCCTTGGAGCTCAGATTATTACCTCAAGCACGGGCGGATGATGCCAAGTAACGCATTAGACAAATTAAAAGAATTTGATGCGATATTATTCGGGGCTATTGGAGATGCTCGTGTTCCTGATGACGTGACGATATGGGAATTAATTATGCCGATACGAAAAAGCTTTCAGCAATATGTTAATTTCCGCCCGATAAAATCATTACCTGGCATAGCCTCACCGCTTGCTAATGGAAGGGATATTGATTTTGTGATCTTCCGTGAAAATGCAGAGGGGGAATATTCCGATAGTGGTGGGCGAATTTATCATCGTCAGCCACAGGAAATGACGATTCAAAATACGATTATGACACGTATCGGTATTGAAAAGCTTGTCCAAGCCGCCTGTGATTATGCCTATAAAAATGGGAAAACAAAAATTACAAGCGCGACAAAATCGAATGCAATTATTCATTCAATGAAGTTTTGGGATGAGCATGCTAGAAGAATTGTTGCACAAAGCTCATCAGCACTAGAGTTAGAATCTATCTATATCGACGCTCTAGTAGCTTATTTCGTGGAACGACCGCAAGATTTTCAGGTTGTTGTGGCCTCCAATTTATTCGGAGACATTTTATCAGATTTAGGATCAGCCATCGTTGGTGGTCTTGGGTTGTCACCATCAGCTAATTTAAATCCAGAAAAGGAATTTCCCTCTATGTTTGAACCTGTGCATGGGTCAGCGCCAGATATTGCAGGGAAGGGCATAGCAAACCCAATCGCACAAGTTTGGTCACTTGCATTGTTACTTGGACATATTGGAAGACCCGATTTAGAAATGCTAATTGTAAGTGCGATTGAGACGGTACTTCGAGAAGGGGCTGTGAAAACCGTAGATATTGGTGGACAGGCGACAACCGCACAAATGGGTGATGCGATTTGTCAGGAGATTATGAAAATGAATTTAGCGGCAAGGGGTGTATAGCATGGCAGTAGAGCAAAAGGTTATCATCGTAACAGGTGCTGGTGGTGGTATGGGAAAAGCCATTATTCAAGAACAGCTTGCAAAGGGCAATATTGCTGTAGGGCTTGATTTATCAGTAGCTTCTCTAAACGATTTAGCGCACGATAACTTGCGATGCTTTGAAGTCAATGTCTTGCAAGAGGAGCGTGTGAACGAAGTATTCAAACAAATTTTTGATGAGTATGGACGGATTGATGGACTTGTCAATGCACTTGGTATAGCGCAGGCAGCAAAACCGATTGAGCAAGTAACGATAGACGAGTGGAACCGATTAATGGATGTCAATGTTAAAAGTTTATTTATTACAACAAAGGCAGTCGTTCCTTATATGAAGGGGCGGCAAGTGGGCTCAATTGTCACAATCGCTTCCATTTCTGCTGTTCGACCACGCCCAGGTTTACAGTCTTATATTGCATCTAAAGGGGCGGCGGAGAGCTTTACGCGTGGATTGGCTATCGAGCTAGCGCCGTTCCAAATACGTGTGAATACGATTCACCCAGGGCCAGCCGATACGCAGATGCTTCCTCAATTTACGGCACAAGGAGCGGATGTCGAGCAAACTAAGCAGAGTGTCTTTGTTCAATCGGTCCCACTTGGGCGATTAGTGAATCCATCAGACATTGCGGGAGCAGTAAGTTATTTACTCTCTGATGGAGCGAGCATGGTTACAGGAACGACATTACATGTAGACGGTGGTCGTGGACTATAGGAGGGACAAGTGTGAAAAAAATTCCGATGTTGATCAATGGGGAGTGGATACATGGTGGTATGGAAGCATTAATGGATGTCATGAACCCTTCTACTGGTGAAGTCATTGCCCAAATTACAAATGCGAGTAAAACCCATATTGACGAGGCTGTACACGCTGCACGTGTAGCGTTTGAAAGTGAAGAGTGGCGGAAAATAAAGGCCTATGAACGTGGGCAGCTACTGATTGAACTTGCCCACTATATACGTCTGCATGCAGAGGAATGGAGTTTATTAGAATGTCGTGATGTTGGAAAGCCGTTAACTCAAGCAAGAGCAGATATTGAAGCGGCAGCCCGCTATTTTGAGTTTTATGGTGGAGCGGCTGATAAAGTAATGGGGGATACGATTCCTATAGAAGACGGTATTTTAAATGCGGTAGTGTTAGAGCCAGTCGGAATTACCGTACATATCGTGCCTTGGAATTATCCTATTCAAATTACGGCAAGAAGTGTAGCAGCTGCAATTGCTACTGGCAATGCTGTAATTGTTAAAAGTGCTGAGGATACGCCATTAACTACACACGCTATAACGGAATGGTTTGCGGAAAAAGTACCAAGAGGTATTTTTCAGCATATTACAGGATTAGGTCATGATGTTGGACCGTATTTAACATCCCATCCTGATATCAATCATATTACGTTTACAGGCTCTGTTCCAACAGGCATTGCGGTGATGAAGTCAGCCGCTGAAAATGTTATACCTGTGACATTAGAGCTTGGTGGAAAATCTCCAAATATTGTTTTTGCAGATGCCAATATGGAGCAAGCGCTTGAGGGAGTTGTACGCGCCATTATTCAGAATGCCGGACAAACATGCTCGGCAGGGGCCAGACTCCTAATCGAAGAGCGTGCCAAAGAAAAATTCATGGAACAATTAGTGCAAAAATTCCAAGCGTTAAAAGTTGGTCCGGGTGAAGGGGACGTTGATATGGGCCCGCTTCTAAATGAACGCCAATATACGAAGATTTCTACACTGCTGCAAAAGGCGAAGGAAGATGGCTATGTAGTTACTGGTGGTGAAACACTGATGATTGAAGGCTATGAACAGGGCTATTATGTTGAGCCAACAATACTAGCTGGAGTAGAAGCTAACGATCCACTCGCGCAGGAGGAAATTTTCGGACCGGTGTTGACGGTATTTGCGTTTACGACGGTTGATGAAGCGATTACCTTAGCGAATAGTACAGACTACGGTTTAGTTGCAGGCGTTTGGTCGAAGGATTTGGATACTGCACATTATGTTGCAAGCCGTGTAAAAGCTGGACAAGTGTTTGTTAATAACTATGGGGCTGCAGGAGGAATTCAAATGCCGTTTGGTGGTTATAAAAAGAGCGGCATTGGAAGAGAAAAAGGTTTTGTCGCGTTGAGAAATTATACGCAAATGAAAAATATAGCAATACGCTATGCACCACCTAATCAAATGTCATGAAATGTGAGATGGAGGGATGCACATGGATCAGCCAAAAGAAAAGCAGGTGCTCCTAGAGGTAAATCATTTAAAAATAAAATTTCAATTAAAGAATGGTAAGCAGGCAAAAGTTGTCGATGATGTGAGCTTTATGATTCGTAAGGGAGAAACCGTTGCGCTTGTAGGTGAGTCTGGAAGTGGTAAAAGTATTACATCGTTATCAATTATGCGATTACTGCCTATTCCACCAGGTGAAATTACAGCTGGTACCATTAAATTGAATGGTAAAAATCTCTTAGACTATAAAAATAAAGAGATGAGCAATATAAGAGGCAATGAAATTAGTATGATATTCCAAGAGCCGATGACATCATTAGATCCTGTGTTTACAATCGGTAATCAAATGATGGAAGGAATTCGTAGACATCAAAGAATATCAAAAAAAGAGGCGCGGGAGAAATCTCTACAGCTTTTAAAAGAAGTGGGTATTGCCAATGCAGAAAAGGTGATTACTGAATATCCACACCAATTATCAGGTGGTATGCGCCAACGTGTCATGATTGCGATTGCAATGTCCAATAAACCTCAACTGTTAATTGCTGATGAGCCAACAACGGCACTTGATGTAACAGTACAGGCGCAAATTTTAAAGCTTATGATGAAGATGAAGGAAGAACATCATTCGGCAATATTATTTATTACACATGATATGAGTGTTGTGGCAGAAACGGCAGATCGCGTTCTAGTTATGTATGCTGGACAAATTGTAGAAGAAGCGCCAGTGCGAGAGCTTTTTATGAATCCAAAACATCCATATACAACGGCTCTTTTGAAAACAATGCCTAATCTAGAGACAGATGTTGAACGATTACCGTCAATCCAAGGAACTGTTCCACCGGCTTATGCGTTACCAGAAGGCTGCCGTTTTGCATCACGCTGTCCATTAGTAATGGAACAATGCCATGACGTGCAACCGGAGGTAATCCATCTTCAAGACGAACATAAAGTACGTTGTCATTTATTTTCAGAGAAAGGGGCACTTAATCATGACGAAGAAAGAAGCCTTGCTTGAAATAAAACATTTAAAAGCCTACTTTCCTGTAAAACGTAAGTCGATGAAGGAAGAAAAAAAGGTCATTAAAGCAGTCGATGATATTTCTTTAGAAATTTTCCGAGGTGAGACGCTTGGGATTGTAGGCGAATCCGGCTCCGGAAAATCGACGTTTGGCCGAACTATTTTAAAACTCGTTGAACCAACGGACGGAGAAATTTTATATAAAGGACAACCTATTCAGCAGTTAAAGGGAAGTAAACTACAAACTTATCGCAATCAAATGCAAATGATTTTTCAGGATCCGTTTGCATCACTCAATCCTCGTATGCGAATAGGTGCCATTATCGAAGAGCCGATGAAGCTGCAATTAACATTAACGAAAGAGCAACGCAAAGAACGTGTAAAGGAGCTTTTACAGAAGGTAGGTTTACCAGAAGATGCTATGCAAAAGTTCCCCCATGAATTTTCCGGCGGTCAAAGACAACGAATCGGTATTGCGCGGGCTCTTGCTATTCATCCAGAGTTCATTATTGCGGACGAGCCTGTATCTGCATTAGATGTATCGGTGCAGTCACAGGTTTTGAATTTAATGATGGATTTACAGGATGAATTTCAATTGACCTATTTATTTATTTCACATGATTTAAGTGTTGTAAAACATATTAGTGATCGAGTAGCTGTGTTGTATTTGGGGAGGGTAGTGGAAATTGGCGCGAAGAAAGAATTATATGCAAATCCTCTGCACCCATATACGCAGGCGTTACTATCCGCCATTCCAGTGATCAATTTTGAAGAACCGAAACAAGAAATACCGTTACAGGGTGAATTGCCAAGCCCAATGAATCCTCCTGTAGGCTGTGTGTTTCATACACGTTGTCCTTGTGTGATGGATAGATGTCATCAGGAACGGCCAGTGCTTCAGGAAGAAAATAAACATCAACGAGTAGCGTGCTTTTTATATGATAAGTAAACTGAAAAATCAGTCTTTAAGAAAGTGGGGTGTATATGATGTTTGGAAATATTACAGATGTGCCTGGAGTTAAAGTAGGGCATGCAGAAAATAGTGAAGGAATTACAGGGTGTACAGCGATTTTAGTGGAAAATGGAGCGGTGTGCGGTGTCGATGTAAGAGGCTCAGCGCCGGGCACTCGAGAAACGGATGCACTTGATCCAATTAACGAAATTGAGCATGTGCATGGGATTTGCCTGTCTGGAGGGAGCGCATTTGGATTGGATGCTGCGACAGGAGTCATGCAATTTCTAGAAGAGCGGGGTGTTGGCGTAGATGCAGGTGTTGCTACCATTCCAATTGTTCCTAGTGCGGTGTTGTTCGATTTATTTATCGGTGATCCAAAGACAAGACCTACTGCTCCAATGGGCTATGAAGCAGCAAAGAGTGCGGTTGCAGGTCCATTTGCAAATGGTAATACAGGGGCTGGTTATGCTGCGACTGTAGGGAAATTGGCGGGCCCTCAATTTTGTATGAAAGGGGGACTAGGTAGTACCTCTATAGCTGGCAAAGAGGGGGTTGTAGTGGGTGCTATCGTCGCTGTCAATGCTGTTGGTGATGTAAAAGATCCTACTACAAGAGAAACGATAGCAGGAGCAAGGAATCCGAAAACAGGGGCATGGATAGATTGCTGTACTTATTTAGATGAGCATGTCCAATCGGAAGCATTGTCTGGTACGAACACGACAATCGGTGTCATTGCGGTGAATGCCAGGCTGACAAAAGCAGAGGCGAAAAAAATAGCCCAGCTTACACAAAATGCTCTTGCACGGACAATTTATCCAGTACACACAATGTTGGATGGAGATACGATTTTCGTGCTTGGTACAGGGGATAAAAGATTTCCAGTTGACTATTTGGGCCATTTGGCTACAAAAGCTATGGAGGAAGCAATCATTACTGGCGTTAAAGCTGCTGATAAATTGGCTGAAGTGGAAAGCTATAAAAGCATTCAAATAATGAGCACATAGGGAATAGGGGGAAATAACATGAGGCTAAAGAATAATTGGTCGTTGCTGTTATTGACAATGGTAATAGTTTTACTAATGAGTGCCTGTTCAAGTGATGACAAAAAGGATGCAAGTTCTGAAGGAAAGTCAGTGGCAGATTTACCTCAAGAAATCGTAGTACGTATAAATGATGACCCCGATTTTTTAGATCCACACAAAGCAACAGCGTCTATATCGTACCAAATGATTCTTAATATTTTTGAAGGACTGATGGCACCAGAAACTGATGGAACTTTAAAAGAAGGGCTAGCCGAAAGCTATGAGGTTTCTGAGGATGGTTTAACCTATACATTTAAAATTCGTCCGGGTGTGAAATTCCATAATGGTGGCGATTTAACTGTTGAGGATATTCAGTATTCATTCGATCGTTTAATGGGGAAAAACGGTGGCGAAAAGATGTCAAATAGCTTTGATAATGTTGCGTCAACGGAAGCACCAGATGCCAATACATTTGTGATTAAGCTAAAGGAGCCAAACTCTAACTTCTTATATTCATTAACAGCACGTCAATCAGCTATCTTACCAAAAAGCAATGATGGAAAGCATAATGAAAACCCAATAGGTACTGGACCATTTGCATATGTAAAATACTCTCCAGGCACAAATTTAGAACTGAAGAAAAATGAAAACTACTGGAAGGAAGGGTTACCATACTTGAATAAAGTGACGTTTACCTTCCAATCGGATGATCAGGCAGCAATTATGAGTTTAATGGCCAATGAAGTTGATCTAACGAGTGTACCATGGCAACGTGTAAGTGAAGTAGAAGGTAACTTTAACTTATCTCATCAAAATAATAACTCATCATTGATCGTTACATTTAATGAAACGAAAGCACCATTTGATAATGTAAAGGTCCGTCAAGCAATTAACTACGCGATTAGTAAGTCCGATATTATTGACTCAGTGTTTGCAGGCTATGCTGTACCACTTGGTTCAAACATGAGTCCAGCGATGGGGGCCTATCAAAAGAAAGGCTTAGAAGATACGTATAAACGTGATGTGGAAAAAGCCAAAGCATTATTAGCAGAAGCGGGCTATCCAAAAGGCTTTAAAACGAAAATTACGGTATCTTCGCATAATGACATTTATTCAAATATCGCGCAAATCGTTGCGGCTAATTTAAAGGAAATTGGTATTGATGTAGAGATTGAGGTTGTAGAATGGGGAATTTGGCTAGACCGAGTTTACTTCGGTCGCGACTATCAAATGACAGCAATCGATTTAACAGGTCGTGCTTCTGCATATGAAATTATTAATGATTACATTTCAACAAATGATAGTGAAAACTTCTTCAAATTTAAAAATGAGGAATACGATAAAATTATGGCAGACGTTTTAAAGGAAAGAGATCAAGCGAAGCAAATTGACTACTATCATCGTGCACAGGAAATTTTAGCTGAGCAGGCAGCAGCGGTATATATCGCAGATTATCAAATTATTTGGGGCTCTAAGAAGCAAGTTACTGGATTAAAGAACTACCCATTCTGGTTCCATGATATGTCTGAGGTTAAAATTTCTAACTAGAAAGGGATGAGTGCTTGATGATGTATATTATACGTCGGTTCATCCTGTTAATAACAACTATCCTTCTAGTGTCGATAATTACATTCGGTGTTTTTCAAATATTGCCTGGTGATCCGGTTCGGACAATGTTAGGTACTGAAGCGGATCCCACACAAATTGAAAATTTGCGATCAGAGCTTGGCTTGAATCGCCCCCTTTATGTGCAATATACAGATTGGATGAAGGGATTATTAACAGGGGAATTAGGAAATTCTATTCGTTTTTCAATGCCAGTGAAAGACTTACTGTTTGACAGACTACCTGTAACGTTGTCATTAGCTGGGCTCGCCCTAATAATTGTGTTACTCATTTCATTACCATTGGGGATGTTTGCGGCAAGAAGACAAAATAGGTTTAGTGATATGTCGTTGTCAACAGTGACGCAAGTTGGAATGGCCATTCCTTCTTTCTGGCTTGGAATGATACTTATTTTATATGTTGGTCTGCAATTTAGCTTCTTTAAAATAAGTGGGTATATTCCGTGGACGCAAAGTGTAGCTGGAGCGTTAAGTACACTTGTTCTCCCGGCGTTAACAATTGCGATTCCACAAATTGCGGTCAATTTCCGCTACGTTCGTACGTCAATTTTAGAGCAAGTTCAGCTCGATTATGTGCGTACGGTTCGGAGTAAAGGGATGTCTGAGCAAAATGTGATGTATAAGCATGTCTTAAAAAATTCGATGATTCCAATATTAACGGTATTTGGATTGATTATGGCTGAAGTTGTTGCTGGAACGATTATTGTGGAGCAAGTATTTTCACTGCCAGGTGTAGGTCAACTCCTCATCACGGCTATTAGTAATCGTGATTTTCCATTAGTACAAGGAATCGTTATGTATATTACTGTTGCGGTGGTCATGATCAATTTTATGGTCGATATTTTATATTCTGTGATAGATCCTAGAATCCGATTACGATGAGCGAGGTGGATACGATGAAACATATCCAAAGATACATGAAAAATATTAACTTAATCATTGGTCTACTAGTCATTGTCGGTTTTCTAATCATCATGATAATCAGCTTTTTCTATACACCACATGATGTGAATTCGATGAATATACCTCATAAATTACGTAGCCCAAGTAGTGATTATCTATTTGGAACGGATGAATTTGGTCGTGATATTTTTAGCCGTATTATGAAAGGAACACAAACGGCCTTTGCAGTCGGACTACTGACGGTATTTATCGGAACAATTTTTGGTATTTTAATTGGTGGTATAGCGGGATATGTAGGTGGTTGGATCGATGAAATTTTTATGCGCATAATGGACGCATTAATGGCCTTTCCAGGAATTATACTAGCTTTAATGCTCGTGGCGGTATTTGGACCGGGGATTGTTAATACGGCTATTGCATTAGGCATTATTGCTATACCGGCCATTGCTAGAATTACCCGTAGTGGTTTCGTCCAACATCGTGATACAGAATATGTTTTAGCAGCAAAGTTAATCGGTGTAAAACCTTATAGCATTATGTTTCGTCATATATTACCTAATATTTCATCGCAAATTATCGTCGCTGCCACTGTGACCTTTGCTACTGCGATGCTTGCGGAGGCGGCACTTAGTTATTTAGGGCTTGGTGTGCAGCCACCAAACCCTAGTTGGGGACGAATGTTAAAAGATTCACAAGCCTATTTAGTGGGAGCCCCTTGGTACACTTATGCGCCAGGTGGAGCTATCACAGTACTTGTATTAGGGTTGTATATGCTCAGCAATGCGTTACGCGATTTTATGGATCCGCGTTCAAAAGCATAACATATAGAGTGCTGTTTTTATTCAATAATTCAAAGGTATTCACCGTTATTGACGACGGGGGCTTGTAAAATGTTTTCTAGTCGTTCAATTCAGTGTTTGACGGACAATTAAAAATTGTAGTGTTTGATATTTCCTATATTATCTTACACGAAATTAACCATTGCTATATTTATATCTTTTAGAATTAAGTTTAATCACTTTCAAGATGTAGTTCTTTTATAAGGAC
>Ga0102589_1003192_pt1 | contig 17496 bp, 25 predicted proteins | sample AraplaMF_Col_mLB_FD_76858 | JGI IMG/M metagenome (GOLD analysis project Ga0102589, IMG submission 76858) | Arabidopsis root microbial communities from the University of North Carolina, USA - plate scrape MF_Col_mLB | ecosystem: Host-associated > Plants > Roots > Endosphere | place: USA... | reverse complement strand
TTCAGTGGCAAGGTGAAAATTATAAAGGTGAATGTTGAAAAAAGCCCAGATATTGCTGCGGAATACAAGGTAATGGGAATTCCTCATTCTCGATTGATTATTCATAATAAATTACGTGAACCAATTATTGGTTACGTGCCTTTTGAAAAACTAAAGCAAATGATCGGAGTATGATTCGTGAAACAGCTATACACTTGTTGGTGAACATCTAAAAAATTTTCACGATAATAATCATCAAGCCAGACAAGCAAAAGAGATTAATCATCTTGCTTGTTTGACTTGATTTCTTAAAATAATGAGAAACTAATTGCAACGAACATAATCGAAGAAAATATAATTGAGAACGTGTTTGTATAGTAGATAGATGTAATCAACAGGATAAGAGCACAAATGATCATGACAATTCGTAGTAAGATATCTGTTCTTTTACTGGACTAAAAATATCTTGAAGAATAGAAAATAAATAATATACGCATAATTGGATAATTAAAACGAGCGGTAGTAAATAATTTAAAGGGGATGATTTCTCCAACATGAAATTGGTAGACTTTTAATACATAAATGTTTGTAGTGGGGTGTTAGTCAATTATGACTTTTTCTATCTGTTTAATTATATACCAGCTCGTGTTATAATGAGTAACTTAAGGTAATTAAGACGTTCCTTATAACTGAACGGATGCCAAGAAAGCCTCCGCATAGAGATAAAATATAGAGGTGTAAGAGATTGAATAAAAAATGGACGATTGATAAAATTAAAGAATTTGTTGAGAGTAATTCTGAAAGTAAGCTGCTAACGACGGAATATCACGGTTTTTCTCAAAAGTTATTATTAAAATGTGCGTGTGGTAGCAAATTTGAAAAAACATTTACAAAGTTTAAAAATAAACATCAACGTAAATGTGACGTTTGCCAACCACCTAAAGAATCACGCTAATCAATAATAAACGAAGTGTTTTAATGAACAAATGTTTACAGCTACAAAGAATATTTTAAAAGTGAGTAGGAGAACAAACATGATAGAGATCAAAACATCTCCATTAAGTGATGGAGAATTCAATAGAGGGGTATTTGCAACATGTGATATTAAAAAAGGGCAGCTTTTACACGAAGCCCCTGTCATTTCTTACCCAAATGAACAACATGAACATATTGAGCAAACATTGCTAGCTGATTACGCATTTGAGTACGGGATCGGTCAATCTGCTATCCTTCTTGGTTACGGTATGTTATTTAACCATTCTTATGAACCTAATGCAACTTATGAGATTAATTTTAGAAACCAAACTTTTGACTTCTTTGCATACACGGACATTAAAGCCGGAGATGAAATTCTAATCAATTATAATGGCGATGTTGATGATAAAGAGCTACTGTGGTTTGATCAGGAAAAAGAGGATTAAAATAAACCGGGGCGCATTTTGGTTAGCAAGTGATCTGAATTAAATTAAAAAGGTTTCAAAGGAAAAACAGAGAGAATCTACAAATCCGGAGAATTCGCTCTGTTTTCACTTTTTTCATTTCACTAAATAATTCAAATAGAAGTAAATAAAATGTTTTAAAAATAATGAATGATTTTTCTTCAACTACCGGTGCTTTCGTTAAATTTTCGATTCACGAAATATCAAGCCAAAAAGGCAGATTTATCCTACACATTTGTAGATTAAATCTGCCTTTTTGTTATTTTCTGATAAAGTTTGATTTTTAAATGAAAAATCTGATGAACAAACTCTATCGCTGTAATATGTGATAAAAGAGAAACAATCGTGTTTGAACTGCAATTCGGTAAATAATCTAAATCAATTTGCTTAAAACAGAGAGTTCTCTCAAAGTAACATTCCTTGTATATTCAAGCATCGATAAAAACTCTCCAATTTTATTAGAGTAGTATTCCTTAGAGACTATTCTATAATCAATCATAAATCACCCTCAAATTTACTCATATTAAGTTCTTCTTTCGAATCATAATAGGAAACAATACTCTAGGCTTGCCACTTCTTTCATATGTGTTTTTCCTTTGAGTTAAGATTTTTTAATTTCATTTAGAAAAAATATTACTAAAGTTAGAACAGTAATAAACAAGAAGGGTACAAAGAATTTAAAATGCCCTGATGTTAATAAGTATAATGTGGATAAGGTTAATGTACCTGTTGAAAAAATCAAAATTCTTTTCGTCTTATAATTCATCTTTTACCTCTCTTTTTATCAATAGAGTACGTGTGAATTGTGGCGACGACATTAAGTATAAACTTTTACATCAACATTTTTTGTTAGCTTTAATAGTTACTTTATTCTACTCAAATAGATAAATTCCTTCTTCTGCTAACCTGCTCGTAGTTTGAATAGCAATAATCTTTTAGAAAACAACCTATATCTTTTATTACTTAGAAGTTTAAGAAATAGGCTTTAATGTACAATTAATATTGCTATAAGCTCCTTTTAATTTCTATACATATAATGTCTGACATTAAATAAGAATTCACTATTTAAAATAGTTTCAACCTTTAACGTGACTTTTAATAAAAACAATACCTTTCTCTTGTTCTTGATTGCCCAAACTAACCTGCCTTGCGTAAGGTTGTATCTATATTGAGCCAAATTTCTCGCTCGTTCCAAAATACTAGAATATATTATTAAAACTAGTTAGTATTTCATAAATTTTTTTTGAAAATAGCCTTATTACAGCAATGTTTTCGAGGAATCACAAATATTACTCTGCAAATAAATCCAAATTTATAGTAGAATTTTCATATGGAGGAGAGGTAGTTAATGGAAAAGTATATTTTTAATTGGAAAACAGCGCTATTAATAGGGGCTTTACTCTTTATAGGAGGATGTAGTACAAAGAGCAACGCAATATATCAAGACTCCATTCAAAAAGGGTTGGACGCCATCGCTGAAGATAACTTTAGCAAAGCTGAAGGACTTTTCGAGATGGCAACAGAGGCGAAAGAAAAGGATCAAAAGGCAAAAGCTTTATTAAATCAAGTGCAATTGATATTAAAATCAGATGATTTAGTGACGCAGAATAAAATAGACGAAGCCTTAAAATCGCTCGAGCAGTCGATAGAAGTCGAAGAAGGCTCTAAGGTAGTTGCATCTAAAGCACGAGACAAAAAAGAAGCATTGCTCAAATATCAGGAAAGCCAAACGGCCTACAATACGTTATTAACAGATGCCAAGAATTTAACCCAATCTGGCGACTATCAAAAAGCCAACGGAAAGCTAGATGAATTATTGAAAGCTGATTTATCTCAATTCGCATCAATTAAGGATGAAGCCACAAAATTAAAAGAGTCTAACAATACGATTATTAGAAATGCCGAAATTGCTCAAGCACAAAAAAATGCACAGGCACAAAAGGTTGCGCAAACCCAAAAGGTTGCACAAGCACAAAAGGATGCGCAAGCGAAGGTTGCTGCAGCCGAAAAAGAGGCTAAGAAAGACATCCAACCGAATACACTTTCAGCGGACGATGTAGTTATCCATTATTCCATTTGGGAAAACGGAGAATTGGAACTTCTTTCTCAATCCATAATACTGAAAGTCGGACAAAGATTAGTCCTTACGAGGGATGACCATAACAAGATATCCGAACGGACGATGTTTAGTAGTGATGGCATAATTGATACATTTCAAAATACAAATGGATTTATAGCGATAGCACCTGGCACTACAGATATATCGATATTACCTGGCGATGATTGGGAAAGGTCTAAGGTGATAAATGTAACTGTAATTAATTAGAATGCCAATATTCATTTTTTGCTAGTAAAAAGTACGATATAAGGAGATTTACAGGATGAAGATTTATAACTTCAAAGCGGTAACAATGGTTCTCATAGCTTCACTATTGATCCTTGGAGGGTGTAGCTCAAAAACAGACGAATTATATCAAGAGTCCATCCAAAAAGGGCTGGATGCAATTGCAGAGAATCAATTCAGCAAATCCGAAGGGCTATTCGAGGTAGCATTAGAAACGAAGGAAGACGATGTTTCAGCGAAGGCTTATTTAAACCAGGTACAATTGATTTTAAAAGCTGATAAATTAGTGGAACAAAATAATATAGTTGAAGCTGTTCAATTACTTGATGAATCTATAAAAATTGAACAAGGATCGAAAGTAATTGCATCCAAATCGCAAGATAAAAAAGAAACACTACTTGCATTTCAGGAAAACGAAAAGAAGTACAATGCTATATTAGTGGATGCGAAGAATTTATCCCAATCAGGTAACTACCAAAATTCTAACGGGAAACTTGATGAACTTTCGAAAGCTGATTTAACCCAGTTCGCTTCTATCAAAGACGAAGCTTCTAATTTAAGAACTTTTAACGACGAAGCCATAAAGAATGCCGAAATTGCACAAGCTAAAAAAGAAGCCGAAATCGCACAAGCGAATAAAGAGGCTGAAATCGCACGAGCTAAAAAAGAAGCCGAAAAAAAGGTCGCTGCAGCCAAAGCATCAGCCCCGTTTGAATGGGCTCCGGGCGTAAAAGATACCTTCGAAAAAGCAATGGTTGAAGCGGAATATGTGGATTCGCACGATAACATTATCTACAAAAAAGAGGGCGTTAATGAAAACGAAGGGTATTACAGCGTATACACTATGCGCGACGGGGAAGAAGCATATGTCGTGGTTGTTAACGTAAAAACTGGTTTGTACCACGGATAAGTAATCTCATATTCTAAAAATAACAAAAAAGTACAGCTTAGTTTGCTGTACTTTTTTTGCTGTTTTCGTAATAAAAAAGAGTTAATTTACAAGAGATTTCAAATTAACATCGCTTGACTTGTTTAGCAACAATCTTTGTAAAAACAGCCATAAAGAAAAAAGAGCTAACTATAGGTCCTACTTCGAATCCATCAGACGCATTAGCCTACTTCATAGAAGATTATAAAAAGGGTGTAAACTTTAGGATGTTTGCACGTATTCCTCATATTTTAAGTTTAGGAAACAATAATATTAAAGGTGTAAATATGATTAATTGGAGTGCTGCTCCAGTTCAAACATAATTGATTTTAATTAGCGACCTTGTGCAACTAACGAAGTGTTTTACTTGAAGACCATTGAGCTGCTTGGACAGCTCTTTTTTCTTATTATACAACGAAGCAGGTTAGCATAATAAAGAAGGAAATACGTTATAAAAGGAGAATATTTAGTATAGTTTTTGAAAGGGGTTAAAGATATGAGTAAAATATCTTTTTTTGAGTTAGAAAAGAAACTTAAAAGTATTAGAATTGAAGCATTTGTCATTTATAAAGGGAATACACGGATATTCGAATACTTGAAGAATAAAAAGGTTATAGAAAAGCCGTCAAAGGTTTATTCCATTACGAAAAGTATTGTTTCTATATTAATTGGAATTATGGTAGATAAAGGTTTAATTAAAAATATTCACGAACCCATACAAAACTATTTTCCAGAAATAGTAGAGTCTAATGATCCGCAAAAGAAAGAAATTACAATATTTCATTTACTGACCATGACTTCGGGTTTAAAAGCAGGAAATTTCCAAGGATCGAAAAATTGGGTTAAATTCATACTAGGACAACCAATTATACATAAACCAGGTTCAACTTTTCAGTATAATTCAGGAGACTCTCATTTACTAAGTGCGATAATACAAAAAATTTCTGGAATTCCTACCGCTTCATTTGCTGAAAAATATCTATTCCGTCCATTAGGGATAAATAAATACACTTGGCAAAAGGACCCACAAGGAATTCACGGGGGTGGTTTCAGTATTTCATTAAATCTAGAGGATATGGTGAAGATTGGATTATTATTTTTAAACGAAGGGCGATTTAATTCAAATCAGGTGATTTCATCCAACTGGCTCCTTCAAGTAAAAAGACCATATAAACAAGTTGAAACCACAAAAGACGGAACATATGGATATGGTTATCAGCTATGGACTTATAAAGATACTAATACAAACACCCCGATTAATTATTACTATGCTAACGGCTTATTTGGACAATATATATTTATTGTTCCTAAGTTAAATATTATGGCTGTGGCAAAAAGCCATATAAAAAATGAACAGCAATCTGCACCGAGACTTTTTTTAGAAGAGCTATTAGGAAGTTGGAAGGATGAGGGAGACATATGAGCAAGCTAAACTTTGGTTCCTCCTCTTCGGATATCATACTAATTTCTTCTTTAACTAAAAGGGGGGCAATAGTTAAATTTATAAAAAAGTCTTGATAAGACGCTTGCTATAAGTTTTTCATCGCATATAGTTTCAGTATTTTGCATTGTCGTTTACTTTTACACAAAAAAAGTAAACCGCCTCCACCTCGCAAGCTGTGAGTAGGTTTACTTTCTTCTCATTGCAAATCGCCTTGGAAGCGATTTGTCTTGATTCGAAGACCATTTGGTGCTACAACACTAAATGGCCTATTTTATATACATCTTCTATAACAAGCAGATAAGTATTTATTCAATTAGAACAAATAAATACAGAATTAAATAAGCTTCACAAGAATATAAAATTCAACAGGCGAAAAACAGAGAACTAAATAGTTGTCAGTTTAATGCAACTGTTTTTTAGAGATGATCGGAAGCTATGGGCATATTTTTTCCAAATTAGCAGATATAATGGCTTTTATTTACATAATACAATTTGACGTAAAAACGATTGTTTTTTAGCAACACATCGATCAGAAATAACAAAACCTGCATCTTCTATCAAGTCATCAATTGTTTCAATTGTCACGACTACTACTTTATCGGCAATGCGTCGAGCATGTTTTAAAATATTAAATTGATCTTCGGTTGATGTATGCGTAAATAAGTTATAGGGTAAATCAATGATGGCCACATCATAATGTTCCGTAACTTCTGAGATTGGACCTAATGTAATGTTGCCTGTTAACCCAAAATAAGTGATGTTTTTTCGAGAACCTTGGCAAACATTGTAATTTATATCTCGCCCTTCAATATTAATTCCCATGGAAAGGGCTTCAATTACTACTGTTCCTATACCACAACAAGGATCAATCGCACGAATATTTTTAGTCTGAGGAACTGCGATATTTGCAACAGTACGAGCTACTCTAGTACTAAGTGCTGTCGAATAACTGTGTGGTTTGTGTAAATGATTATGCCAAATAGATTCACTCTTCGTATGCTTTCCAAAATACCATATTCCATCTATTAAAATAACACCAAATACAATTTCAGGCTCATTTAGGTCTGGTTCGCCATCTATACAAAGTCCTATCTCACGTTCTATCGATCGACGCTCTGGTAGATGAATTTTCTTCTCTTCACCTATATCCATATTATTTAAACAAACAACTTTATAAGTTGCTTCCTTTACTGTTAAATCCTTCACCAATGTCTTGATGTTTTCTATGCTGTTTTCTTCATATAGCACTTCTAGTCTGTCTTGCATAAAAGGGCTACGGCTTGGATCAATTTTAATAGGGCTTATTATATAGTTTGATTGGGAATCAAGATTAAAAAATGAACGCATCTCCATTCTGCACAGATCATATTCATCAACATGATGTACATATGTGTATATAAATTTACTGTTATTTTGTTCGTTGCTCAATTGATTATCATCCTTTTAAGTTGTTGTTCACTTGATTTCACTAACGCTCATAAAAAACAAATGAAGTTGTTATTTGGTAATCGTATCATAGGTGTCACTATCAAGCCACTCCATATCAATATCGATTTACAATTATGGTAAGGTAAAATTGATTAGAGGGAATAGTGGAAATAATTTGTAAGAAAAAATAATATAAAAATAGATATTTATCTTGAATAGGGCAGATTTAATAACCACAACTACTGGAGGGTGTTAAATGATTGTAAAAGAAGACGTTTTAAAGAGAAAGGGAGCTAGAAAGGCAAGCGATATCCCTAGTGAAGTTTTAATGTTGTTGAATCAAGGGAAAATAGAGAGTGTTAATTTAACGGAATGGCAAGCTGTTCACCATATTACTTTAGTAAAAAATATTCTACCGTCAATTGGGCTAGAAGAAAAGTTAGAATTTATACTAACGGAGATAAAGAAGCAAAAAGTCGAAACGGGAATGAAGGCTATACGTTTATTAGGAAGTTTATTAGATACGGTCATAATGGATGAAAGTGAGGCAAAAAAAAAGGAGCTAATCAAAATATGTTCCACTCATGTATCTGATAGTGTCCGATGCTGGGCAGCGTTTATGAATAAAAACAACGATCATTCATTAGAAGAGAAATTGTTGTACATCCGACCTTTCGCAGCGGATCATCATTTTGGTGTCCGAGAAATTGCTTGGATGTCAATTAGGGAGAACCTTTCAGCAAATATTGAGTGTAGTGTCGATTTGTTAACGGAATGGGCGCAAAGTGAAGATGAAAACATTCGTAGGTTTAGTTTAGAAGCAATCCGTCCTCGCGGGGTATGGACAAAGCATATTGAAAGACTAAAGGAAGAACCGCAAATCGCACTTCCTATTTTACAGTTACTTAAATCAGATTCGTCAAAGTATGTTCAAGATTCTGTCGGCAACTGGCTAAATGATGCTAGTAAAACGCAACCAGAGTGGGTAAAAAACCTTTGTGATGAATGGCAAAAAGTATCTCCAACTAAAGCGACTGAGAGAATCATTAAAAAGGCTCAAAGAACAATCGTAAAAGGTTAACTAATTGGTGCAACGGTTCCAAAATCATCAAGAATTGTAACAAAAACATATGGATGGTTTTCAACGATGAAAAAAACAAACCACCTTAGTCCATGTCTGTAATTTGATGTTAAACAATAGTCACACATCATGAACAATATTTATTAATTGAGGAGGTTGATCCAAATTGGATTGATCTCCCTTTTTATTGTAGGTATTTAATTTTAAGAGCAGAAAAGTTTATTTATCATTTCTTCATAAATGAAAAATGGTGTTTTTTGGAGTGAATGATGTGTTTTCAATAAAAAAATAATGAATTTAGATATTTTTTTATTGAAAAACGATAAAAGTTGTTTTAAAATCAAACGTACATTAATTAAGTGAGGTGCTTTTTATGAAACGAGGTTCGACACTCTTTTTAAAAATAGCTGTATTTCTGATGGGAGCTCCTGTTCTTGGTTTCGGTTTATTTGGATTATTTTGGTTAGTAAATAATCTAGCAAATCCAGATTACTGGTATATACTATATCCTGCTATAATTATTATGTATGTATCAGTGATACCGTATTTTATTGCGTTATATCAGGCTTTCCTACTTCTAAGCTACATTGATAAGAACAAAGCGTTCTCTAATATTTCAGTAGAAGCTTTAAAGAAAATAAAATATTGTGCAATCACAATTAGTGCCTTGTATGTGGTCATGATGCCATTTGTTTATCTTGCAGCAGAGGCAGATGATGCTCCAGGTCTAATATTTTTCGGAATGATCCCTATCTTTGCTTCAATGATAATCGCAGTCTTTTCTGCTGTTCTTCAAAAGCTTTTAAAAGAAGCCATCGATCTAAAATTAGAAAATGATTTAATGATTTGAGGTGTTCAATATGTCCATAATAATCAATATTGATGTGATGTTGGCCAAAAGGAAAATGAGTGTGACAGAACTTTCGGAGAGAGTTGGAATAACAATGGCTAATCTTTCTATATTGAAGAATGGAAAGGCAAAAGCGATTCGATTCTCAACTTTAGAGGCGATTTGTAAGGCTTTAGAATGTCAGCCTGGAGATATTTTAGAATACAAAAGTGACAATGAAATTTCAGAATAATAGACAAGGGTTTTTTTACAAATGAGGGCGTAATTGTGCTAGAAACCTTTTCTTTATCTCGTAAAGATTAAATAGGGTTTGAAGAAAAAATTGATTTCGTATTTAAGTTGGGGGATACCAATACGAAATAGCACTTCTAATATGGATCCATGCTTCGTGTCAAATTTGACCTTCATTTCCCCAACAAGCAGAGAAAAATTAGGACTCACCAATTTTGGTTAGTCCTAATGTTATGAGAACAAAAATTTAGACCCTTAGCGAGCCACGGAAGCCCCTTGCTGCATAGTAAGAATCTGCACCATTGTGGTACACAAAAACAGTGTCGTAGCGATAATCACAAAAGATGGCCCCGCCGAGTTTTCTAATATTAGCAGGTGTTTGCACCCAGCTCGACGTTTTCATATCGAAATTGTCAAGTTTCTGCAGCTCTCGGTATTGTTCTTCCGTTAAAAGTTCAATGCCCATGGCAGTTGCCATATCAATAGCGTTATTTTCTGGTTTGTGCTTTTTCCTTGACTCCAGTGCTTCACGGTCGTAACAAACACTTCTGCGACCTTTAGGACTTTCCGCTGAACAATCATAAAAAATGTATTCGCCCGTCTTTTCATCATGGCCAACAACATCCGGTTCACCGCCAGTTACTTCCATTTCATTAAGCGACCACAGTTTTTCAATATTAGCCTCGAGCTTAGCTTGTACTTCAGTCCATTCAAGATCTTTATGGCGGTTCATATTTTTCTCAAAACGGGCTTTCAAAGTTCTGAGTAGTTCCTCACGTTGTTCTAGCGACAACTCCTTATTTTTCATTGTCATATTAGTTTCCCCCTTATTGTTAATACTCATAATTGGACAGAACTGCTCAGTTAGTTCAATAAAAATTCTATTTCTTACTTATGATAGGCTTCTCCATTTAATATGGAGTATTCTGCTTGTCATAAAACACGAATCATTTCCTTTATTTTATCCCTAGCTTGAATAATTGTATCGTTTTCGTTTGGGAAAATCGATATGGCACCACTGTCATTTTCAAAATCAACAATTAAATCGTCTAGAAAAATCAAAAGTGGTATGTTGAATGCTTCAAATGTCTCGTCTAAATTAGCAGCCATCATTTCAGCAAAGCTTCGGGTTGGCCAAACAGGATGTACAAATGGATAGCCGTCATTGTCTTCAAATAATAACATGTCGCCATTTTCGTCACGTAGTAACCATACCATAAAATAGGCAAGTCGCTTTTCTGTAGGACGGTTTAAAATAAATCGTTAAATTAGTTACGTATAGGGCATCCCCTTATAGTATCATCCTAAAAAGATATCAAAAAAATATAAAAATTACTATATATAATTTTTCAAAATGTTGTTAATTGTATAATCCGTACTCTACTAACCAACACATCACCTTTTAATGTAGCATCCGGTCTTGTATTTAAGGTAGCGGAACTTGATATTTATGGTAGGATAAAGATAAAAAGGGTTTTTATCCCACGGTGTTCACACTAGCAGAAAACGATGCCTAGATTGTATTAAAATCATTTTAAATACAATAATCCATATGCCAGAGTGTATTCGCGGTTTGATCCTGCTGTATGGATAATCAAACTCACAGTGTCTGTGCATTATTGGAAGTATGAAAATACTACGCCGTTATGGAATGATTTTATAAAGGTCGCAATTCCCAGTGCAGGAAGCGGTAAATGGTTGCAAATCATAAATAATTCAAAGCAGTATTGTGTTGAATTACATAACGAAGAACTAGTGAAAAACAATAAAAATGTGCAGTATATGCAATTGAAAAAAATTTGATTTTCAATTTTTCATTTTGATGAGCCATCTTTGGCTATGAAAAATGTCCAAGATTGGAGAGAGGTTTATGAAAGTTGAAGAGGCATTAGAACTAGTTTACGAATTTACCATTGGTAATAACTCAATACTGAGGGAGTTACGGGGTGGGAAGGGATTAAATCAACAAAGTTACAAACTCTTAATTGAAGCAATGAAAAAGTTAATTGAAGCATATAAAGATAAATCAGAAGTTCCTAAGAAACTCGCTTTATGTTTTGTCGATATAAATAATTATTTTTATTTTAATGAGGGCAAGTATACAGAAGAAGAAGAAAGAAAATTAGAAGATGCAGTTCACGAAATATCATATTTAGCAGAAGAATTATTTGGATAGGTTTAAAAAAGGTTTATAGTTCAAGATGCCGAGGTGTATGAAAGTGAGATGCCTTTTAATGAAATATCTTAATAGGATTAATAAGATCATACTGAAGGCAATAAAGACTTGGGACTCAAATTGAAGTCTCTCGAATGAACAAAGGACTTAAAGCTACTAGATTAGGATGATCTATGGAAAAGAATACTAATAGAAAATTGGAAGTGAGGTAAAAAGTATGTATATGTCTAAAGTGCATGTATGGGTAGGTATTAATAATGCTGATGATGAAACTTTTGAAAAATACTTTGAATTAGACTATGATGATCCAGATATGGATATTGATGATCCTCTTTATAAAGTTTGTCAATTTTGTTTGGATATAAATGAGAAATGGTATGATGAAGACTGTATTGGTGTTTACAAGGAAGATGGTACGTTAGATGTTCGCATAGCATTGGAAGAGTTATCTGTTTCGCAGGAAACATTGTTAGAAATACAGGACATTTGTATAAAAAAAGGATTAGAAAAAGTAAATGCTATATTTTATTACATGGATTCAAAGATAGATGTTGTCGATAAAAATAAACTGTATAATGAATTAACTTATATTGGAGAATTTGATACAAATTTATAATAACTAAATTTCATATAATGTAAAATGTAAAACATATGTAGAAAGTGTCATAATATCCTTTTTATATATGTTTTTATTGTTTCTAGGAATCTACTTGTACAGATAGAGGGTCATAATATAGTAATAACGTAGTTAGAATTGAGAGATTTAGATAATAATAAGGATGTTTTCTGATATTGTTAAATTGGAGAATTAATAATAAATAGACAATGCATTGCAAAGGGGACGTTAGAAAAATGCAGGGAAAATTAAACCCAGTTGATTTAGTATTAGATTTTAAAAAAGATATTTATTTAGAACATATCTCTAGTTTTGAAGAAACTTTGAACACTCCTCCTTCAGATATGGACATGCTTTCAGAAAGTGTTCGCTTTTATCAAACACTGAATAAATATCAAAAAAGTATGCTTTTCTATCTAATTGAAAGTTCAGTTTCAAATACAATCTCCAATGTTTTTGGTTGGTTAGATGGTGTTTATTACTTAGAAAAACAAACTGAAAATTTAGAACTTAAATTTGAGCAAAGTAAAAACAAGTTAAATGGATGTTTGCAGGATATTTGGCTAGCTATTGAAGAAGGGGACGATATTGATGAGCTTAGAAAGCTGTATGATGATTATTAAATATTTATAAGAAATATAAAGTAATTGTCTGATCTCAAAAGTGACATACTATTTATTTTGCAAAGGTAGAGCTTTTTATCCTACACGATCAATACATAGCGAATATGATCGACTACAGAGTAATGAAGAAAATATTTAGTGGTTAAGAATGAGCAACAAGATCATAAAGGAGATGGCTTATGCAAAAGAAAGTTGAAGACTATATTTATGAATTAGAACAATTAATCAAACTAGCTGACCAGGGAAAAGATAAATATCTATTTCAAGACCAAGCATATGAAATTATGGATGAGATTGAAGGGCTAGATAATGAAAGTGATTTTGTAGAGCCTATATTTCTATTAGTTGAAAGAAGTCCAAATATTTGAATCCGAAATGGGAAGATGGCAATGGAGGAGAAAATGTCTATGAGAAAATTAAATAGAGACGAGCTTATATTGCTTGTAACTAGGATAATGAATGCTGAAGGAAAGACAGAAGCGGAGGATGATCAGTTATTAGAAGAGTTTCTTCATAACGTAATTGATCCAGAAGCTACTAATTACATTTTTTACGATAATTTACTCCCAGAGGAAGTAGTTGATAAAGCTCTGAGTTATAAACCTATTCAATTATAATAGAATATTTATAGTTTCTTAACAGACAATCAAGGAGCAGTTAAATTTTTACTACAGAATAGATGAGCAAATGATTTAATTAATGGACAGTGTAGGATTCTATTTAAGGAATTCTTAAAAGATTTGATAATATCGTATAGCTATTTACTTAGGAATTACATGTAATACACGTTTTACTTAGTATAGTGCGGGCTTTTTAGTGATTAAGGTGTTATTTGAAAAATGGATCAACTAACTTAAGAGATGGTGTGAAATTATGACTGAAGAAAAAATGAGTTTAAGCAGTATTAGTAATGTGTTAACACATCCAGAGAAAAATCCAGAGACTTGGTTTTATCTTCCTCCAAATTCAACTGAATGGAATTTAAAAACAAAGGGGGGATTTTCTCTAGATAGCTTTGATTTTCCAACTGATTCAGATGATTTTTTACCGGAACAAGTGAAAAACAATGGTTGGATAGAAACATTGGATGGAGCAAGTATTGAGGATGTAATTGATCATGTAAATAATCAATTAGAAAATCCAACACTAGATCAGTTACTCCAGGCGTTCATTTATTATTTTGAGAATGATGCGTTTTTAGTTTTTTAAGTAGGGCAAGGATAAAATAACCATTTTGGATGTTATTGGAAGAAAAAGAGATGTATATTCTGGATCACATTCAACTGGTTAAAAGGTCTTATTTAGAAAGTACGTAGATATTTTCATATAAAACTGTCTTAGGCTTTAAGTGAGGTGTAAATAATAATGGAAATAATGAGTAAGGTTCATGTTTGGATAGGTATTAGCACCGTTGATAACGGTACCTTTAATGAGTATTTCAAAATCGATTATAGTGATCCGGACAGGGATATTGATGATACGAATTATAGGATTTGTGAATTTTGTAAAGATATTAATGAGAAAGTGTATGATGAGGATTGGATCGGTATCTACTGGCATGATGAACGAAGATAAAAAAGATAAGAAAACATTCCAAGCCTTTTATTCGTTTCGTATATATTACGGGGAATATGGAAGTGTTCTAGAGGAATATAAAGAGTATGATCAGTTCGATTTATCGACCGTAGATTATTTTGATATTCAGTGGATTAATGATAGTTTAGTTTCCATTAATGTAATTAGAAAAAAAGATGATGGTAGTACATTTAAAGCAGAATCTATTGACTTGGACATATCAGATAGATCATATAAATAGTATTGATTGTAATCCTAATAAATAATTCGCTAACTGGCGCAATTGTTGAAGAGGATGTGATATTGCAATTTGTAATTCAAAATGAAAAAGTACCGGATTCGCAACGCATTATACGTTAAAGGAAAGAATATGAGGTGCTTTTAACTGTTAAGTGGAAAGGAGAGAGTATGAATTCATTGTTGTTACTTGTTCAAAAACTTTCAAGTGATGTGAAAGAAGAAATTTTTTCCAAGGTTTCATTAGCAATAGAAAAGCCTGAAACTTATTTCGAGAACTTCAGAGATCGACTGGATGAAAGAGGGATAGACAGCCCGATTGATCAATTGGCGTGGATTTCTTTAGTTGACGCGCTTCTAGATCATGATTTGGCAGTTGAAATCGATTGGAAAGAATCTGGGTTGTACATTTTCGATGTTGTAGATGAGTTGCTAGATAGGAAAAAAATGGCGTGTGTGAGTTGGGAAGACTTTGAAGATGATGAATTTGATGAGTTGCAAACGTCCCAATGTTTAAATGGAATTTCCGGAAAATTAAAGGAGAAAGGAATTTCATTGGCGTGTTTGGATATTGATAGTGACTGTTACGTTTTGATTACCGTTCCATCATCTGACATTGATGATATTATGAAGTTAGCACAACAAGCGGGATATAGAATTCAAGATTCTTTTTGAGGTGTTTTGCCTCTTGCTACAATCAAACAAGGGGAGTGGAAAGATTAAGGGTAACTAAAACAATCAAAAGGCTTTGAGAAGGTACAGTATAACGACGATATCAACCAAGAAGCAAATGAAGTGGCTTATCTTAAGAGAGGAGATAAAAAAATGATTGAATTACGAAAAATAACCGGGGATAACATAGATGAAGTAATAGCACTTGAAGTTGGAGAAAACCAGAAAGACTTTATACAAACTACTAACCTCAAAAGCTTTGCAGACGCTCATATGTTGAACGCAGACGGGATACCAGCGACTCCCATTGCCATTTATGCCGATGGAGTTGCGGTTGGATTTTTGATGTATATTTATGATACGTTGGATCATGAATCATTTGAAAAAGAAGTTTTTTACGGGAAGAAGAGCTATTTTATTTGGCATATTATGATTGATAAGAGTTACCAGGGGAAAGGATATGGCAAACTTGCTTTTGAAAAAATGTTGATGGATATTGAAACTACGCCAAATGGAGAAGCAGAATATGTAACCCTCTTTTATCGAACAAGTAATGTCATAGCTAAAGCATTATACGCTTCATTTGGTTTCGTAGATACAGGAATCATTCAGGATAATTCAATGTTGGCGATTAAAAATCTAGAGGGAAAATAACGGTATCCTTAGTAGAATAGGATCTCTAGGAAAGAAATGTTAGCAATCATGAAGAAAATGCGGATCTATTTTACTGAATTTTCACGCAAAATACTTTACTTTTTGTTCAGATACCTATAAATCATGGAGATAAGCCGATAGGAATTTCGATATATACTAACGTTGAACTCTAGCGTTATAGACAAATGTAAACAGTGAAATTTTAGGAGGAAACGATGTCTTTTGAGAAATTAAAGTCCATTTTACGAGTACCTAATTCAGCAATTTCTTCGGGTAACTCTTCGGAATGGAGCGAAGTAGAAGGTAAATTAGGCACAGTATTACCTACAGACTATAAAGAGTTTATCTCTTTATATGGTTCAGGTATAATTGGTAACTTTATTACGATTTACTCACCTTTTACAGAAAATGAAAATATGAATCTTTTTATTCAGCAAAAATTGAATAAAGATGCATATCTAACTTTAAAAGTGAGTTATCCGGAGGACTTTCCATATGATGTATACCCAACAAATGGAGGAATCCTGCCTTGGGGACGAACTGACAATGGTGATACATTAAATTGGGTTGTCAATACTCACGGTGATTGGGCTATTTTGGTAGATGGTGGATCAGGTGATTATTTTGAGTATAACGGCTCTATGACTGGTTTTCTCCATGATGTATTAAGTGGTAGTGTTGTATGTTCTATATTTCCAAGTGACTTTCCTGATAAAGATATTAAAAATACCTTTGATGGTTTAAAAGATGAATAATCAAATAGTTCAACTATAAAACTGTCGCAGAATTTAGTATAAAATTTCCATAATGAATGCAATAGAATTCATTAAAAAGTCATATTTTGAATTTTTATTGAAAAAAATAAGAGGATAATACATAAAAATTCAAAAAATAATTGACTCTTTTTTTTATGTGTGATAAAAATGATAGTATCAATTCGGAAAATTAATATTTGGGCAATGATAGGATTAAGTAGTGAAAATCTCCCTATTTCAGAGAGCTGATGGTTGGTGCGAATCAGTATATAGATGATCATGAATTTCGACCTGGAGCATCTTTCATAAATCACATGTTGTGAGGAAGTGGAAGACGGTAGTGAATACCGTTATCAAATAAAGTGGTGAAGAATTTTCACAACTAGGGTGGTACCGCGATATATATCGTCCCTACGTACTTACGTAGGGACTTTTTTTTAACTTCTTTTAGGAAAGAAGTTAAA
>Ga0102589_1003191_pt1 | contig 17497 bp, 20 predicted proteins | sample AraplaMF_Col_mLB_FD_76858 | JGI IMG/M metagenome (GOLD analysis project Ga0102589, IMG submission 76858) | Arabidopsis root microbial communities from the University of North Carolina, USA - plate scrape MF_Col_mLB | ecosystem: Host-associated > Plants > Roots > Endosphere | place: USA... | reverse complement strand
GCGCCTTCGTAAATGCGCAGCGAGCGTATGTCGCGGTACAGGCTTTCCACCTTGGTGCCCACCTTCACGCCCAGGCCGCCGTGCATCTGCAGCGCCATGTCGATCACTTTTTGCGCGTTCTCGGTCGCCGCCATCTTGGCCATGGCCGCCTCGGCCGTGATGCGCGCACCGCTGCCCAGGCGCTCGCTCTCGTCGCGCATCCAGGCGGCGCGGTAGGTCAGCAGCGCGGCGGCATCCACCAGCGCCGCCATCTCGCCCAGCTTGGCCTGCGTCAGTTGAAAGTCCGCCAGCGTCTGGCCGAACATTTTTCGTTCTTTCGAAAAGCGCACCGCCTCGGCCAGCGCGCGGCGCGCCATGCCCAGCGCGGCAGCGGCCACCGAGGCGCGGAAAATGTCCAGCGTCTGCATCGCCAGCTTGAAGCCGCCGTGCAGCGCGCCCAGCTGTGCGCCACTCGGCAGCTTGCAGTGCGCGAACTTCAGCGTGGCCAGCGGGTGAGGCGCCATCACGGCGATGTGCTCGCTGCTGTCCAGGCCGGGGCTGGCGGCGTCGACGATAAAGGCCGTGATGCCGCGTGTGCCGGCGTCCGGGTCGGTCTTGGCAAAGGTCACGTAAAAATCCGCGATGCCGCCGTTGCTGATCCAGGTCTTGCTGCCGTTTAGCGTCCAACCCTCGCCGGTGTCCGTGGCCGTGGTCGCCATGGCGCCCACGTCCGATCCCGCATCGGGCTCGCTCAGCGCGAAGGCCGCGATTTTTTTGCCGCTGGCTACCAGGGGCAAGTAAGCCGCCTGCTGCGCCGGCGTGCCCGCCAGCGTGATGGCGCCGCTGCCCAGGCCCTGCATCGCAAAGGCGAAGTCGGCCAGCGGTGAATGAAAGGCCAGGGTCTCGCGCAAGATCACCAGCGCGCGCGAGTCCAGTTTTTCGAGCGCGCCGCCCAGGGCGCCATCCTTGCCCGCCGGCACGCAATAGCGCAGCCAGCCTTCGGCACCCAACAGGCCCACCCACTCCTTGCAGGCCTTGCGGTCGTCGCTTTCGTCGATGTGCTGTTGCGGCGCCCAGTCGGCCAGGCGCTGGCCCAGCGCGCGGTGGACTTCGTCAAAAAAAGGCAGTGCCAGGTGCGTGGTGCTCGATCGCATGTTCAGTCCTCGTTATCCTGCCGTGCTCAGTCGCCCTGGAACACCGGCTTCTGTTTCGCCGCAAACGCCTCGTAGGCGCGCGTGAAGTCCTTGGTCTGCATGCAGATGGCCTGCGCCTGCGCCTCGGCTTCAATGGCCTGGTCCAGCGTCATGGCCCATTCCTGGTGCAGCATGGTTTTCGTCATGCCGTGCGCGAAGGTCGGGCCCTCGGCCAGCTCGCGCGCCAGCTTCTGCGCCTGCGCCAACACCTCCTGCGGCTCATGCAGCGCGTTGAAAAATCCCCACTGCAAACCCTCTTGCGCATTCATCGCGCGGCCGGTGAACAGCAGCTCAGAAGCGCGCCCCTGGCCAATCAGCCGCGGCAGCAGCGCGCACGCGCCCATGTCGGCGCCCGCCAGGCCCACACGCGTGAAGAGGAAGGCCGTCTTGGCCTGCGCCGTGCCCAGGCGCATGTCGGCCGCCAGCGCCATCATCGCGCCCGCGCCGGCGCAGATGCCGTCAATCGCCGCGATGATGGGCTGCGGGCACAGGCGCATCGCCTTGATCAAATCGCCCGTCATGCGCGTGAACTCCAGCAATTCGGGCATGCTCATCTTGGTGAGCGGCCCGATGATCTCGTGCACGTCGCCGCCCGAGCAGAAATTGCCGCCCGCGCCGGTGATCACCACCGCCTTCACGTCGGTCGCGCTGTTCAGCGTGCGGAACAGGTCGCGCAGCTCGGCGTAGGAATCAAAGGTCAGCGGATTCTTGCGCTCGGGGCGGTTCAGCGTCAGCGTCGCGACGCCCGCCTCGAACGAATAGGCGAAATGCTCCGCCTGGTGGTGGGCCATCGCATCAAAGTGCGCGTGCATGGGGTTGGCCAGGCCTATGTAGTGTTTCATGTGGTTTCCAGTTTGGCGTCGGCCAGTTGGTTGTGGTGCTGCTTGACCTTGCCCAGCAGCTTGTGCAGCGATTCGACTTCGCGCGGCGACAGGCCTTCAAAGGCCGCGACGATCCAGGCTTCATGCTCGGCCGCCATTTCGTCAAACAGCTTGCGCCCGCGCGAGGTCAGGCGCACGCGGTAGGCGCGCCTGTCGCCTTCCACGTCCACCCGCTCCACCAGGCCCTCGGCCACCAGCTGGTCGGTGATGCCCGTGACGTTGCCGCCCGTCACCATCATGCGGCGCGACAGCTCGTTCATCTTCAGGCCCTCGGGGCTGCGCTCCAGCTGCGCCATCAGGTCAAAGCGCGGCAGCGTGGTGTCGAATTGCTCGCGCAGCTGCGTGCGCACCTGCTTTTCCACCAGCTGCGTGCAGGTCAGCATGCGCAGCCAAAGGCGCAATGCTTCGGGGTGCTCGCTGTGGCCTCTTGCTTCCATGTCCATGGGGGTCTCCTTGCTGTGCTGCTGTTGTTTTGCTTTTGGTTTGACTTTGTTATTTGCCGGCCGCGGGTTGCGCTGCAAGTGCAAGTGCCTGCTGCTTGGCGATCTCGCGGTACAGCTGGTCGCGCCCGCTCAGGTAGGGTTTGGGCCATGTCACGTGGCGGCTTTGCAGCTTGGCCGCCTCGTGCAGCGTCCAGGCCGGGTCGGCCAGGTGCGGCCGGGCAATCGCGCACAGGTCGGCGCGGCCCGCCGCGATGATGCTGTTCACGTGGTCCACCTCCGAGATTGCGCCCACGGCAATCGTCTGTATGCCCACCTCGTTGCGTATGCGGTCGGCAAACGGCGTCTGGTACATGCGGCCGTACACCGGCTTGGCCGCGCGCGTCGTCTGGCCCGACGACACGTCGATGAAATCGCAGCCCGCGGCCTTGAAGAGCCGCGCAATCTCCACCGCATCATCCGCCGTGTTGCCGCCCGGCGCCCAGTCGTGCGCCGAGATGCGTACGCTCATGGGCCGCCCCGCCGGCCAGGCGGCGCGCATCGCGGCAAACACCTCCAGCGGAAAGCGGCAGCGGTTTTCCAGGCTGCCGCCGTACTCGTCGGTGCGCTGGTTCGTCAGCGGCGTGATAAAGCTCGACAGCAAGTAACCGTGCGCGCAATGCAGCTCCAGCCAGTCAAAGCCGGCCTCGGCCGCATAGCGGGTCGACTGCACAAACTCCGCCTTCACGCGGTCCATGTCGGCGCGCGTCATGGCTTGCGGCACCTGGTTGCTGGGGCCGTAGGGCACGGCGCTGGCCGCCAGCAGCGGCCAGTTGCCGCTGGGCAGCGGCTCATCGGCCGCTTCCCAGCCCACCTGTGTCGAGCCCTTGGGCCCGCTGTGGCCCAGCTGCATGCCTATCCTGGCGTCCACGCCGGCGCCATGCACAAAATCCACAATGCGCTTGAAGGCCTTGGCCTGCGCCTCATTCCACAGCCCTGGGCAGCCCGGCGTGATGCGGCCCTCGGGGCAGGGCGCCGTCATCTCCACAAACACCAGGGCGGCGCCGCCCAGCGCGCGCGAGCCCAGGTGCACCAGGTGAAAGTCCTGCGGCACGCCGTCCACCGCGCTGTAGGTGGCCATGGGTGAGACCACGATGCGGTTCTTCAAATTCAACTCACGCACCTTGAGCGGCAGCAGCATGGGCGGCGGTGCATGCGGCGCATTGCTCTTGGCCAGCCACTGCTCATAGCCTTGCAGCCAGGCGGCATCGCGCACGCGCAGGTTTTCATGGCTGATGCGCTGCGAGCGCGTCAGCAGCGAATAAAAGAACTGCTCGGCCTCCATGCCGCTGTAGCGGTCCACGTTCTCAAACCATTCGGTCGAATTGCGCGCCGCGTTCTGTATCTTCAGCACCTCCACCGAGCGCAGGGCCTCATAGTCCTGCAGGGCAGCCTTCGCATCACCACCGTGCTGCGCAAAGCGGTTGCTCAGCTCGATTGCGTCCTCAAGTGCCAGCTTGGTCCCGCTGCCGATCGAGAAATGCGCCGTATGCGCCGCATCACCCATCAACACAATCGGCACCTGCTTGCCCTTGATGGTTTCCTCATGCACCCAGCGCTCGCACACCACACGCGGAAAGCGTATCCAGATCGCCGAGCCCCGCACATGCGTCGCGTTGTTGATCAGCGCATTGCCGTCCAGGTATTTGGCAAACAGGCGCTCGCAGAATGCAATGCCTTCCTCCTGGCTCATCTGGTCCAGGCCGTGCGCCTTCCACACCGCCTCCGGCGTCTCCACGATAAAGGTCGAGGTGTTCGCGTCAAACTTGTAGGCATGCGCGGCAAACCAGCCGTGCTCCGTCTGCTCGAATGCAAAGGTAAAGGCATCAAAGGTCTTGTGCGTGCCCAGCCACACAAAGCGGCAGGCCCGCAGCTCCACGTCGGGCTTGAAGGTCTCCGCATAGCGGTTGCGCACGCGGCTGTTCAGGCCGTCGCTGGCGATCACCACGTCGGCGTCATACTGCGCCGCGATGGCCTGGTCGTCCTGCACGTCGGTTTCAAACACCAGGTCCACGCCCAACGCCATGCAGCGCTTCTGCAAAATGTTCAGCAACCGCTTGCGCCCAATGCCGCAAAAGCCGTGGCCGCCCGAACGCACCGAGCGCCCCTTGAAGAACACCTCCACATCGTCCCAGTGGTTGAAGGCATCGCCGATCAGCTGGGCGCTCACAGGGTCAGCCGCGCGCAGGTTGCCCAGCGTCTGGTCCGACAGCACCACGCCCCAGCCGAAGGTGTCAAAAGGCCGGTTGCGCTCCACCACCGTCACCTGGTGGGCCGGGTTCTGCAGCTTCATCAACAGGGCGAAATACAAACCAGCGGGGCCGCCGCCCAGGCAAAGAATGTGCATGAAAGCGTACTCTCTGGATTAATCTTGCCTTAATTGTTTAGGTTTAAAGTAAATCCGTCAAGCAGGGTTTACCGCCACCTGGAAAGCAGATGTGACTTTGGGAAGCAGGTGGAGCCCTCTTCGGGAGGCATCCTTCGACAAGCTCAGGACGATCGGATGAAAATTGACCGTCCGCGAAGCCTCTGTAACCCAGTAGGGGCCGCGGAACCGGCTTTGCCGGGCCGCAGGCGCAGCGCCCCCTCGGGGGGCAGCGTATTACACGGAGCCGAAGGCGGAGTGAAAAGCGTGGGGGCTCTACTTAGCCTGGAAGCCCGCTGCGCGATAAGTGAGCACCAGCGTGTCGCGGTAGCCGCCGCCGGTTTGCTCGTCCGCCGGCAATATGGGTGTGGTCTCGTGGATCACCCGCGCGTCGTCCAGCAGCAGCGCCGTCAGCGGCTCCTTCATCACAAAGCGCACGCCGTGCGGGCCGTTCGCGTCAAACACCCGGGTCTCGCCGCCCTTCACGCCCTGGCGCGCCACCATCATCACCACCACAAAATCCACCCCGTCGCGGTGCGCGCCCTCCGGCGTCGGCCGGCCCACGCCGCCCGCCGTGTCGATGCGGAACTGGTGCGCCTCGATATACCAGCGCTGCGTCGGCCGCACCTGCGCAAACAGTTTGCCTAGATTGGCGATCAAATCTGTCCAGGCCCCGGCCGTCGCCACGGCAGGTTCCACCGGCTCAAACCAGCGCTCAAAGCCGCCGTGCAGCGCGTTGTAGTCCGTAGGCTGCCAGTGCGCCCGGTGCGGCGTTTGTGTGAGCGTGCCGGCAGCCGCCACCTCCTGCACAAAGCACGAATGCCGGCGCTTGCGGTAATGCCCGCCATCCTTCAGGTGGGCATCCGGCGGCAGCCGGTCCCACGAGGGCACCAACGCCTGCCAGGCCGGCGCCCAGGTGGCGCCCAGCTCCAGCGTGGCCGTCAGCTCGGCCGGGTTCAGCAGACTCAGGCCGTCCTGGCTGAGCGCCTGGCGGGCCGACTTGGGGACAGTGGCGATATTGAACATAGGCCGCTATTTTGCTTGAGGCGGCGGGGCCCGCCCGGTGACCGGCGCCGGAAACCTTTCAAGCCTGAAAGGTGAAACTTGCCTACACACAGGCTGCTCAAAACTTCCCATAATGGGTTCGTCTGTTTTTCTTTTGCCTATCCGTTCAACTTGAGGAGCCATCCATGCTTTACAAATTCAAATCCAAAGACGCCGGCGATGTGATCATGCTCGAAGCCAACGGCCGCAAAGTGCTTGAAATCATCGGCAAAGACCCCGCCCCCAAAGGCATCATCCTGCCCGAGCAGATGCCCGCCGCCATCGCCGCCCTGCAAGCCGCCATCGCCCACGAAGAAGCGCACGACGCCAACGCCGAAGACGGTGTCGTCCCCGGCGACGGCCTGGGCCTGCGCCAGCGGGCAGTGCCCTTTATCGACATGCTGCAGCGCAATCTCAAGGCGGGGCATGAGGTGGTTTGGGGGGTGTAGGTACCGCAAGCGCCGCGGGCGCTTAGCTTCTTGAAAAGAAAAAGCCCTGGTGACAGGGCTTTTTTATTTGGGGGTGGGCGCAGCGGGCGCTATTCGCATTGTGTCCATTCACTCTATGAGAGAAGCGTATCCGTAGATGCCCAAACACTATTGGCGTCTTTCTCCGCATGTCTTTACAGTCCGTCCGCTATTGCAGTGGAAAGGGAATGGTGTGGGGGATCTTGATCGCGCTGATATTGTTTTGACAACACGGTCCATCCAGGCTAAGGCTGCGTAATGGCCATCAAATTCGAAAATTCACTTAACCAGATGAGCCCGCCAGCTGGCTACTTCCTTATTTTTCTCTTCGTTGCCATGGCTGGCACGAGCGTGGCCAACGCACAGGATGGCAGCGACACTGGCAGGGACTGCACAGGAAAAATCAAGCTGCCTCGGCCGTTCCTATGTGCTGAAGGGAATGTGGTTGACTGTCGAAACTCAACCAACTCTCGAGAACAGCTCTACTGCATTTCCAACGAACTGAAGCAAGCGGATCAAGAGTTAAACCACCTCTATCAACGCACCCTGAAAAAGCTGGAAAAACCGAACGACGAGTATGCTGACTACTCAAGCGCGCGAAAGGCGTTGGTGCTAGGGCAGCGCGCATGGTTGACATTCAAAAGATCGGACTGTGAGGTCTCTGGATACTTAAATCTCAAGGGAAGCATCCAGTCAAATGATGTGGTCGCTTGCGAGCTAAAGCACACCAAGAATCGTATTGCCGATCTGAATGCTTACCTGATTCCTTAGGAGCTAGTTAAATTCACTCTCTACCGTCATGAAGCGGTTGCCTGTAAATTCATATGGCCGGACGTGAAGGCGGCGACAAGTTCATACTGTCAAACCCAAACAAGGAGAGCTCCAATGGACACTATCCTCGAATTACTGAAGCCGTACCTTGAACAAGCACTCCCGGACGGCGCCGAATATACCGCTTTGGATCATGCGAATCTGGTCGTAACCTTGCCAAAACTCGATCATATGAGTTACAGAAAATCAATACGGCTGATTTTTGAAAATCACGTTATTGAGGCCGTAACCGTTGCGCACGCATCGGCTAACTTTTCTGTTGAAGAGCGCGTCGGAAACTATCTCTGCAATGTGTTGAATAGCCGATTTTCCCAGTGGGGTACCAACAATGTACAAATGACTTTCAATGTCGACAGTCATGCTCTGGACGTATAAAAAGATGTACCGAAAGTGATAGACCTGGAAGCGATCGCCTGACTTATTTCATATGGCGCGTCCTACAGAATGGAAAAAAAATTAAGCCCTACGATCTTTTTTTTAAGGAGATCGTATGGACAACTATCACATCAAAACGCATGCCGGACATTGGGACCTGACCCGGCAAGGAGCTGAACGCGCATCCATCAGCAAGCCCACGAAAGAAGAGATTCTGGCTGCTACCCACCAGTTCATGGCGGACAAAATCGGGTCGGTCAAGATCCACCGCGCTGACGGAACGATTGAGGAGGAGCGGACCTACCCCCGCAGTGCCGACCCGTCCAAATCGAAGGGTTAGAGATGGCCTCCAAAGCCAATCCTGATGCAGGTAAGGCGCCGACTTCCACCCGATCGCTGTGGAAAGGTGCCATCAGCTTTGGCTTGGTCCATGTGCCGATTGCTCTGTTTTCCGCGACGGACGAGAGTGACCTGAACTTCAAGATGCTCGACAAGAGGTCCATGGACCCTGTGGGGTATAAGCGGATCAACAAGAAGAGCGGTAAAGAAGTGTCGATGGACGATATCGTCAAAGGCATCGAATGGGAAGACGGCCAGTTTGTCCTGCTGAGCAAGGAAGAAATCGAGAAAGCCTATCCTAAGACGACGCAGACCATTGAGATAGAAGCGTTCATTCCGATTGATGAGGTGCCCTTTGTTTACCTGGAGAAGCCGTACTACACGGCGCCCATCAACCGCGGGCAGAAGGTGTACGCGCTATTGAGGGAGGCGTTGGCTGAAACTCGTAAGGTAGGCGTTGCCAAGGTGGTCATTGCCAACAAGCAGCACCTCGCATTGTTGATGCCATGCGGCCCGGCTCTTATCCTGAATCTGCTGCGTTGGGGTGGCGAGATTCGGTCCTACGAAGCGCTGCAACTGCCTCCATCAGGAGTCAAGGAAGCAGGCATCAAGGACGCCGAGCTAAATATGGCCAAACAACTCATCAAAGAAATGACCGCGACCTGGAGCGCCGACAAGTTTCGCGATACCTTCCATGACCAAGTCATGAAGCTGGTGGAAGACAAGGCCAAAGCTGGCCATGTGGAGCAGGTGGAAAAGATCGGGGCCGACGCGGTTGCACGCAGCCCTTCCAACGTGGTTGACCTGACCGAGCTCTTGATGCGCAGCATGAGGGGTGGCGCAGCCGCGGCGCCGGCAAAGAAAGCGCTGCCAGCTAAAAAGAGTGCAACCAAGAAACCAGCGCCGAAGAAGGCCCCGGCGAAATTGCGCAGGGCGGCATAGCTCACATTAGAGGTTTTATGACCCGGTCATTGATTCGCCTTGAGCGTCATCGGGCTGGTGCCCAGTGCCAGCGAAGGCGCTTTAAAGCTTCTCTACTTCCGGCACAGCCTCCGCACCGAATGATTTGCTAAGGCTTGGGCTTCTTGCACGCTGGTCAAATCCTGTAGATCGCCTTCAACTCGCGCTGCACCACGTGAAGCCCAGCCTCAACGCGCCCCTTGGGAAAGGGTACATAGACAACACCAGAAAGATTTGTTGGAATGTTGACACCATCTTCATGTAGCAGGATCACAAAATTTCGACCGTAACGCCCCTGAAAAAAACCTATTTCGTGCATGACGTTCTCGCGCACACGAGCTTCGTTATCGTTCAATACGTCGTCGCCAGTCATGACAATCACTGCGCTGTCGCATCGCGCGGCGTTCTCAATTAACTTCTCAATAATTGTCATCCCTCTATTCGCTTCCTGCGCTAACTCGATAGTCGGCAGTCCAACATCCTTTTCAATAAAGGCCTGAACTGTTCGCCACTCATTGGCATGCCCATGAGTAAGAAAAACACGACGAGCGAAGTCTTGCTTGGGTTGCTCCAATTCGCTATTCGCGCGTATCTCGAATACCTGATCGATATCCCGGACGAGCCGATCAACCAGGGCTCTCGAGTAGTGTGCTGAAGAGGCATGGCCGGCAGCAGAAGGTCCCGTGGGTACATCCGGCTCGGTTTGGATAACTTGAAAATCTTCATATAGCCCAGGTTGCAGCAACTTCAATTTTTCCAAGTGGGCAGCCGCTTGTTCGAAATAGTGCTGAACATTCTCCGGCGGGAAGTGCGCGCGGGTTAGTACTTCGCCGGCACTTCGATTACGGCTCACGTTCTCATTCATCGCAGACACAACTGCTGACCGAATTCCAGCCAGTTTTGCAATGACAACAGATAAGTCGCTCATGCTGCACTCCTAAACTAACGACTAACTGGCTTCGACATCCTGATCTGGAACCTGCTCCCAAGTGCTGCACTTTCGTCCAACTGCCCGTCGGAAGGCGCGGAACAGTTCGTACTCGTCAAATTCAGCGTCAGGAATTACCTCTAAGACGGCAGCCCCCAATGCGCGACGCATCTGAGAACTCAGGTGCTCGACGATATGCTCAGTACGCACTCTAGCCATTGCAAACTCCTGCAGGAACTGGATGTCAGGTCGTGGACGCACTCCACGCCCAATCGTTTCCCGGCACTATAAATATCTCTGAACTGAAGCGCCGCGCAGTAAATTTCGCCTTTACGCCCTCTTCAATTCGTGTGCGAAGTGCCACGGCATTCGCACCATCCAAAAACCCCATAACAGCCGTTGTGGGGATGACCACGTTGCTCCCACTTTGAGAGCTTTGAACCTTCAATAGGCCAAGCGAGGCCAAATCAGAATAGGCATTTTGATAATCCTGACTGCTGGCATTCTTGAGGTCGAAGGTACAAAAAACCAGGTATGCCATCACAAACTCCCCACTTGTTTATTGCTCGCCCTACATTTCTGCTGAACAGCAACACTAAGCCGAAAGCTGCTTTTTTTCATCCTCTAAATAGATGAGGGAGCCGGAAATGAGGTCTGACGATGCTGCAGGGCTGGTGCAGCCACCTAGCTACAGCAGTGGCTCCCCGACGAGTTCTTCTCCCATACAAGGGAATTTCCCCCCATGGTTCCCTGCCAATGGACACTAACATCTAGTAGACATCCATCAACTTACGATTGGTACGCATGACAAATAGGAAAAGAGCGCTCACCGAGGCGAACTTTGGAAGCCGAACGGCGGAGGACGAGGTCGACGATTTACAGAATTATTTTGTCGAAACTGAACAGTGGCGAAGAATCCTGAGTGGAGACGTCGATATCATTTTTGGGGCGAAAGGTGCCGGTAAAAGTGCGCTCTATTCCTTGCTCGTGGCAAAAAAAGATCTACTCCGATTAGGTAGAAGGACGATTTTCCTGGCTGCAGAAAATCCCCGTGGGGCACCGGCATTCCGAGATCTGACGACTGCCCCACCTCTATCGGAAGAGCAGTTTAGGGGCCTATGGAAACTGTACTTTCTTTCCATCTCTGCAAGCTATCTTCGGCATCACTTGGTATTTTCGAAAACCGGAAATGAAACGGCAACTGCCGTCTTTGACATTCTCGAAAAGAATGGCCTTCTGGCACCGAACGCAAACCTTGTGACCAAATTAAAGGCCGCGCTAGATTACTTAAAGAAGAATCTCCCTGCTCTGGAAGGGAAGGTAAAAGATCCAAATACTGGACTTGAGGTGAGTGGAAAAATTACATTTACTGCACTAAGCGAAGAACAGCAAAGTAAAGGATACGCATCTATCGATAACCTTATTGAGCTACTAAATAAGGCCTATACGATGGAAAACATTACGTGCTGGCTTGCTTTGGATCGGCTAGATGTCGCTTTCTCAGATTCGCCCGAACTTGAAGGAAATGCGCTTAGAGCTCTCTTCAGGACCTATCTTGACATGTTGAGTCTCTCAAATATTAAGGTCAAGATATTCTTAAGGGACGATATCTGGCGAAAGATTATTGGCCCAGGGTTTAGAGAGGCTAGTCATGTAACGCGCACGATTAACATCTCCTGGGAGCCACGTACTTTATTGAATCTCCTAGTCAAAAGAATATCGACAAATGCACTTATCTGTGACTGCTATGGAATGCATGGGGAAGACATAAGCGCTAACGCTCAACTGCAACAAGAGCTTTTCTATAAATTCTTCCCTGATCAAATTGATGTTGGAAAAAGACAGCCTAAGACATTGGACTGGATCCTATCTCGATCTGCGGATGGGTCAAAGCGGACAGCACCACGCGAGCTGATTCACTTGCTCAACGAAATACGTAGCGAACAGCTTAAATTGTATGAAATTGGTCATGCTGAACCGGCGGGCGAACAACTGGTCGACAGAGCGGCAATTCGCGCCGCGTTGCCTGCCGTGTCGAAAGTTAGATACGAGCAAACACTCTGCGCGGAGTACCCTTCGCTTAAACATTACCTCGATAGATTGGAGGGAGAAAAGACTGAGCAAAGCCCTGTCTCACTTTCGAAGCTATGGAAAGTAACTAGTGAGAAAGCAGTTGAGGTGGCCGATCAGTTGGTGGAGGCAGGTTTTTTTGAGCGGAGAGGGTCTCGAGAAACCCCAACCTATTGGGTGCCGTTTCTATATCGAGACGCGTTGCAGATGCTTCAGGGTGCAGCATAGGCTTTATTCGGCTACGTTGCCTAAGCTGATGAGCTGTGTGGAGTAGAGGGAATCTTAGCGTCGCTCATGGCTGTTCCCGCGAAGATGAAGGCGGTGGGCAGTCTATGACCTGTGGCGGTTGGCTTGCAAACCCTCGAGATACCGCATCAGCACTGAGTTGAATTTCAACGGCGCTTCAAGCGCCGGCAGATGCGCCGTGCCTGCCAACACCAAGCTTTGCGCCCCAGGGATGCGCTGGGCCAGCAGCCTGCATCGTTCCTGCAGGTACGGCATATCAAGGTCGCCCCACATTACGAGCGTGGGTGTGCGGATTGCGTCCAGGTTTTCCCACGCTGAAGGTTCTTCTTCAGTTGCCACGCCCGGGTTAGTGGCCCGCAAAGCGGTGCCGTTCATTGATAGAAAGAGTTCGCGCGTCTCACCGCCTATTCGCCCTGATGGGCTTAGTGGGCCGTCCAGCCAGGCATGGGCTTGAAGTTCGTTCTTTTTATCCAGATCATTTTGGGCAGTAGCTGTATTGATCGCCTCCAGCAATGCTTTGACTGCATCGCCATGCTGTGGCGTGGGCGCGCCTGTCACCCCGGGCGCTACGATAACCAAGCCAGCCACTCTGTCTGGTTGTGCCAATGCCGCGTCGATGGCGATGCGGCCTCCCATGGAACTGCCGACCAGGATGGCTTTGTCACAGCCCAACGAATCCATTACGGCCCACAGGTCGCTCACATTGGAGTAAGGCGTTGGCCGCAATGTGCGCGATTCGCCGAAGCCCCGGCGGTCGTAGCTGATGACCGGATGCTTTTCTGCTGTCGTTGTTGCCAGTGCGTCCCACTGGCCGCGCCACATGCGTCGGTCCGCGACATTGGCGTGCAGGAAAAGAACCGGGATGCCAGCTGCTACGTCAGGGTTGGCCTCATGCTCTACGGCCAGCAAGGCGCCTTCGACTTCAAGCAGTTTTGTTGTTTTCATGCTTAGACAATACTGTGAGAACCTTGCATGTCAAGTTTGCGTATGCTGCTTGTTATGCTGGCACTGTGGGCGGGCAATGATTTTTCAACAACACCCTGGCCATGAAGGAGACATCATGACGGTCAAGCGTATGGACAACGTCGGCATCGTGGTTGAAGACCTTGAAGCCGCCATTGGGTTTTTTACCGAACTCGGCCTGGCGCTTGAAGGGCGTGCGCCCATCGAAGGGGACTGGGCGGATGGCGTGACGGGCTTGCAGAACATGCGCGTCGAGATCGCCATGATGCGTACGCCGGACGGCCACAGCCGGCTCGAGATTTCCCGCTTTCTCGCGCCGCCTGTGGTGGCCGACCACCGCCACGCGCCGGTGAACGCGCTCGGCTACCTGCGCGTGATGTTCACCGTGGATGATATTGACGACACACTCGTCCGGTTAAAAAAACACGGCGCCAAGCTTGTTGGCAAAGTGATCCAGTATGGGGCCACGTATCGGCTCTGCTACATCCGGGGGCCTGAAGGAATTCTCGTTGGGCTTGCGCAGGAGCTTGGGTAAGTTATGCCGCATAAAACCACCAGCGCGTCCTTGCGCATCGTTGTTGCCATCGTCGGTGCTGGTATTTGCGCCCTCGCGGTCTGGCGGCTCAGCTTGGCCGTGCACCAGGCTTTGACGACTGGCACAGTGCTTCTGCTTGATACCAAGCCGATGGCGCGAGGCGCGGTGTACCCCTATCCGTGGGTTGACGCGTGGGCTTATTTTGTGGGTTGTGCGTTGAGCACCGCGGGTGGCATCCTGGTCATGGCCTCGGCAACCGGCCGATGGTGGTTGTTGCTGGTGGCCATGCTGGTGTTCTGGGGCGGCTACATACTGACTGCTGCGGCCCCCATGCTTGGTTCCCTGTCCGGTGTCGTCTTGCTCGTGTCCGTCATTCTGGGGTGCAGCATGCTTGCGCTCGTATTCGGGCTGTGGCGAAGTGGTCGCGAACATCGAAAACTGGACATGGCGCCGGAACTTCAAGACCGGGATCGGAGGGAAGATGCCGCATAACAAGTCCTGGGCTGCTTCGATGGTCAATATTTTGATTTTTTCTCTATGGGGCTGTAGTGATGATGAGACTACATATGGGCGCACTGAAACTAGCCGTCACGGTGATAGCAAGCGGTTGTGCCGCCGTGGCACCTCATAAGAGCGTGGAGCTGAACGCCCGAGATCTGAGCTTGGCCTACCACTTCCCGGGCGCCAACGTAAAAATTCGCCAGACCGGTCCGCTACAGTTCGTGATGCACACGTATATGGGCGACTATGCCCCGCCTCATACCGGTCAAGATGCGATGGCGTGGCCGGCTTTTTATACCCTTCTTGTCGCGTGCCCGATGTGGAGCATCGCAAAGGCCGAGGGAATGCCCATTGCGGTGATCTACAAAGCCATTGAAGGTCCGAACACGGAAGGAGAAGCTCACTTCAGACTCGTGAAGTCGGCGCCTCCGGCAAAGAAGGGGGAGACTATATTGGATTTCACGGGACAGGACTGGGTCAATATTCCTGGATGGTTGTGTGACAAGACGAACGAGCTCAATCAACCGTGGTGGTGACGATGAGTGCCAACATGTCGTTCCATGGAACGGCGGCAAGCCGGGCACGTCTCTTATCTCAAAGGTCAGACTGCCAATGAAGCCACAGTGCGAATTGAAGGCCGCCTGGAACGGTGAACAGCTGATAGTCACGGCGCACCTTGTTCCAAGGTATGCATTTATGACCGCCTCCATCGACATAAGTCTTGAGGGGACGCCGATTCTCAAGACAGGTGGAGTGCTTAAGTTCGTGGGTGGCCACGTGGCAGGCTTCGAGCGCAATGGCCGGCTTCATTCAGTCGAAGCTTCTTGGGGAAAGGCGGCGCCGACATACTTCCCCGTGAAGGTCGCTGTTGACGGGCAGCTCGTTATGGAGGCCCCAGTGAGAATCTCAAACTGGTGGCTTGTGTACTGGCCCTGGTTGATTTTGCTCGGAGTGCTTGCGTGGCGTTTGCACTAAGCACCCGCTGCTCGGTATTGAGGTTGGGCTCGTTTTCAACGAAGCTCCTTGCGGACAACCAGCTTCAGCCCGGACCAAACTTCATTGACTGCGCAAACCTTGATGTCGACGAACCCGAGCGGCAGCGCGAGTTCACGCACGGTGTCCTCGGTGATTTCTGTGGCAACGCGGGAGGCCTTCTTTGGCCAGGATACCCAGACCGCGGCCTGCGGGGAAAGCACTTTGCGGTAGCTGGTGAGCGCTTTCGCAAGCTCGGCGCGTTTGGTGGCGAAGATTTGAACGATGCTGCTTGACGCGCCTGGCTTGGTTGCAAACCGCACTGCGGCCGGAAGTGGCTGAAGCAGCTCGCGATAACCCTCAGGCGCGCCAATCAACACCAGTTCGCAGTGTTCTTTGATGCCCAGCTTGGTCGCCAATGGTGTTCCTGAATAACCCGCCATGCACAAAACTCCCCATGAGGCCCAAGGCCATGTGTGTGTATTACCCGCGCATCGGGCAATCGATCAGCCAACCTGCATAGGTCAATCCACCTTCGCCCCAGAAGCCTTCACCACCTGTGCCCACTTCTTGTGTTCCGCATTGATAAACGCGGTGAACTGCGCCGGCGTGTTGCCGCTGGGGATCGCGCCCTGAGCGAGCAGCTTTTCTTTCATCGCCGGTGTGCCCAGTGCTTTGGCGGCTTCTTGCTGGATGCGGTTCACGATGTCGGGGGGTGTGCCGGCGGGGGCGAGCAGGCCGAACCAGGAGCTGGCCTCATAGCCTTTCATGGCTGGGCCGCCGGCCTGTTCTATGGTGGGGATGTCCGGCAGGGCGGCTGAGCGTTCGGCGCTGGTGACGGCGAGTGCTTTGAGCTTGCCGGATTTGATAAGGGCCATGGAAGAGGGCAGGTTGTCGAACATGACGTCCATGTCGCCGCCCACGAGCGCAAGGAGCGCGGGGCCGGAGCCGCTGTAGGGGAAGTGGGTCATGTAGGTGCCGCTCATGGTTTTGAAGAGCTCGCCTGCGAGGTGGATGGAAGTGCCGTTGCCGCTGGAGGCCATGTTGAAGGTGCCGGGTTTTGCTTTGGCGGCGCGTATGAAGTCAGTGACGTTGTTGATGCCGGCGGCTTTGGCTTTTTCGGTGTTGACGACCATGACGTTGGGCACGCCGGCGACCAGGGTGATGGGCGCAAAGTCTTTTTGCGGGTCGTAGGCCATCTTGCTGTAAAGCGATTTGTTGATGCCGTGGGTGCCTACGGTGCCCATGAGGAGGGTGTAGCCGTCAGGGACTGATTTGGCGACGATGTCGGCGCCAATGTTGCCGCCGGCCCCGGCGCGGTTCTCGACGACAAAGGGCTGGCCGAAGGCTTTGGAGAGTTCAGGCGCCATGGCGCGGGCCAGGATGTCGGTGGTGCCGCCGGGGGCGAAGGGGACGACGATTTTGACGGGCTTGGTGGGCCAGCTGTTTGCAGTCTGGGCCCAGGCCGAGGGCGTGGCCATGAAGGTGCTGAGGGCGGCGAGTGCGGTGGCGAAAAAGGTGGCGCCGCGCAGCATGGATTTGTTGTTCATCAGGAAGCCTCTTTGTCAGGGGATGGCCGGCAGGCGGCCGGGGGTCGCATGAAGATAGCGTCCGCAGGCAGGTACTTCAAGAGGGTTAAACCCGGGCTTTTGTGACCCTCGCCTGGGGGTGGCCGGATTGTCTTTTCTTCATCTGTGGAAATCTGCGTAATCTGTGGATTCAAATTTTTCTATCCGCAGATTACGCAGATTTCCACAGATTAAAGACAAGATTTTTCTGCTGGGGATTGATTTCTGTCTTTGATGCTGTGGCGAGCGCCCGGCTTTGCATGAGAAATTTTTTATCTATGAAATCTGCGGACGCAAAAAAAGCCGCCCGGCGTGAACCGGGCGGCTTGGCGATCAATCAGTGTGACGTCGATCAGTCGGCGAATTTGCCGGCGGCTTCGATCACGGGCTTGAGCTTGTTGATCTCGGAGATGACAAAGGCTTTGTGGGCGGCGGGTTCGACGCGCTTGTCGGTCACCACCACGGCGCCCAGGCCTTCCTGCTTCTTGATGAAGTCGGGGTCTTTGAGTGCAATCTTCAGGGCGTTGTTGAGCTGGGTCAGCACGGCCGGGGGCGTGCCCTTGGGCGCGTAGAGGCCGTGCCAGATGGTCAGGTCAAAGCCCTTGAGGCCCATTTCCTGCAGCGTGGGGTAGTCCTTGAGCAGCTTGTTGTTGCTCAGGGGCTTGGCGGTGGTGACGGCAAAGGCCTTGACGCGGCCGGCTTCGATCTGGCCGGTGGTGTTGGTGGTCTGGTCGCACATCATGTCGACCTGGCCGCCGACCAGCGCATTCATGGCGGGCGCGGTGCCGCCGAAGGGAATGG
>Ga0102589_1003190_pt1 | contig 17498 bp, 17 predicted proteins | sample AraplaMF_Col_mLB_FD_76858 | JGI IMG/M metagenome (GOLD analysis project Ga0102589, IMG submission 76858) | Arabidopsis root microbial communities from the University of North Carolina, USA - plate scrape MF_Col_mLB | ecosystem: Host-associated > Plants > Roots > Endosphere | place: USA... | reverse complement strand
GCCTTATCGCGGGGTGGAGCAGCCCGGTAGCTCGTCAGGCTCATAACCTGAAGGTCGTCAGTTCAAATCTGGCCCCCGCAACCAAGTTCAACAGCGAATACATAAGCCCCATCTCCGGCCGAGATGGGGCTTTCGCGTTCTCAGAACACAGCGCCAGAATCCGCGCCAGATCGCCGTGCAGCTCCAGTGAGATGCTGCCAGCGTCACGCGGCGCCACGACGATCTTCTCGATCATCGACCAGATCCGCAAATTCCGATGGTGCCCGCTCAAAGTCTCGGCTCATCAGCTACGGCAGAGCTCTAAGGCGGGCGCAGCGCTGGAAGTGGCACCCCACGCCCGCTGGCATGCAGACTTGCCGCTGCGTGCCGCCACCGAAAACGCAGCTCGTTCAGCCCGGGCGCCGCATCAGGCTGATCGGTCGGCTGAACCGCGCAATCCTGTCTTCGAGTGTAGCCAGATCCGGCGGCGTCAGCCGGCCTGCTTCGACCGAAGCATCGAGTGTCGACGAGCGGGGACCGGCGATCACCGCGCAAGCCAGGACGGAGCTCCCCGCCGGCAGCTCTCCGACCAGCTGCGGTACCAGCGTCTTCGAGGCGACCAGATTGGTGTTGGGCGGGGCGATCTGGGCTTTTCCCTCGCGTCGGAGGCTTGGCGAGAGATCGAACAGCGCCGACAGATCGACGGGTGTCCGGATGATAGCTTCTCCGATCTCGGCGCGGTGCCCCTCGACGGGTCCCGGCGGTCGCGGGATCGCGAAGCCGCCTTCGACCGTGACCAGCCGGCGCGGCGTGGTGACGCGATGTATCCGGACATGGTGGTCGTCCTGCCAGTATAGCCAGGTCTCGACCGCGACATCGGCATAGGGGCGCCAGCGTGCGAACAGAAGATCGCCGGCGAGCAGCGCCTCCTCGTTGTATTCGCGGAAGCGGTAATGCTGGCCGTCGCTGCTGAAGCCGATCATGTTGTCGAGCACGGCTTCCGACAGGCGTAAGGGGTCGCTCTCGACACTGAAGCCGTAGCGCGCGGAATAGGCGAACTTCGCGTATTTCTGCGCGCCGAGACGACCCCAGCGATTGGTCGGCTCGGTCTGCTGGCCGCAGACCAGGGCGACGGCATCGCCGGGCGGATTGGCCACGACCATGCCGGCATGAGGCAACACCGCAGGCGCCAGCCGCGGCGGGCAGGCCTCTTCCTCTGCCGCCCAGAACGGATGCTCCTCCGGCAAGGCGAGCGGCAGGAAGGCCTTGAAGGCCCAGTAGGGCGATTGCGGCGAGTTGTAGCTCTCGCACATGTGCAGGTCGGGATAGCCGTAGCCGACGGGCAGGATGCCGTCGCGCTCCGCCATGGGACGCTGCGCCCACCAGCGCAGATTGCGCAGGTAGAAGCCTTTGATCTGGCCCCAGGGCAGCGCCTCCTCGCCGATCAAAGCGAGCGCCCCCCAGAAGCCGGCGATGGCGAAGCGGTAGGTCATCGAGCGCCCGAAGGCGAGAGCCGGACCATCATCGGCGAACCAGCGCGCAATGTCGGGCGCGATCAGCCGGGCGCGCTCGCGATAGGCATCGGCCCGCTCGCCACCCTGCAAGGCAGCGAGCAGCGGTCCGTAGAAATGGAAGGCGAAGGGGATGTAGTGGTCGGCGCGCCGGACATTGCCGTCGCTGTACCAGCCATCACCGAAATAGAACGCCTCGATCTCCTCGGCGTAGCGCTCGTCGAGCGAGCGGTCGTAGTCGGCGCCGACGCTGGCGAGCCCCATGCCGATCATCAACCGGAAGAACTTCCAGTTATTGTCGGCGAAATCGCAGGCGTGGCCGCGCCTGAGATAGTCGGCGACCCGCGTGCGGGCGCGGGCGTCGAGCGGCTCCCAGAGCTTGCCCGGCACCAGCCGCAAGGCGAAGCCGATCGCCGCCAGTTCGACCAGCCGCTGGTCGACCTGCCCAGGCCAGCCCCAGAATTCCGGATGATCGGGATCGCAGCCATTAGCGAGGCCGCGTGCGATCGGCCCCCAGTCGATCCAGTCGGCGCCGCCCGCCTGCGCCGGGGCCAAACCCCAGAGCAGGCGGGCATAGCCTTCCATATCGGCCGGCGCCTGGTCGAAATGCGCGGCGGTTGGGGAAAGGCGTAAGCGTGCTCCGCCGGCGGAGCGATAGCGTTCGACCGGCTCCGCCAGGGCGCGCAGCGCCTGCTCGACATTGGCGCGACTGCGCAGCGGGTTGCCGGACCAGGGGTGGAAGAGCCCTTCGGGGTAGATGGTATCGCTCATGGTCACCTGTCGCTGGCCGCGATCCGGACGTCCGCTGTCGGAACGGAGCGCCCGGCCGGCGCTCCACGATGGTCTTGTGCCGCGCTACGGCTTGATGATGCGCAAGGCGTCGGCGAGCAGTTGCTCGCCGGCCTTGGTCGGGCTGAGCTGTCCGAACGCGACCTTGTCGGCAATCGAACGGAAGGAACGTTCGTCGAATTCGGAGGTGCCGAGCGGATATGGCGGCGGGTAGGGGACGACCCGCCCTTCGATCGCCTTGAGGTAGTCGAGGACCTTGCGCTCCAGCGGGTCGATCGTCGGGGCGATCGCCGTCAGCACGTCCTGGTTGACAGGGGCGCCACGCTCGACCCCGAGCACCTTGCCCGCTTCGACGTCGTTGATGAAGAAGTCGATGAAGCGGGCGGCCAGCTCGGGCGACTTGGCGGTGCTCGCGATCGCCCAGTGCAGACCGGGGCGGTAGAACAGGCCGGACGGCGTGGATGCGCTCTGGACCGGCAGCGAGGTGATGTCGAGCGGTGATTTCGCGATCGCCTGATAGGCGGCCAGGAGGTTGGAGTAGGACAGCGTCATGACGGCGTTGCCGCGCGCCATCTGGTTGCTGTCGACATTGGCCTTGTCCAGGGCCTGGACTTCGGCATTGGCGCAGCCGCCGGCCTTGGCGAGCGCGTCCCAGTAGGCGAACCATTCGGCGCCGTCCTTGGCGTCGAAGCCCGGCCGGCCTTCAGGCGTGAAGATGAGCTTGCCGCGCTGCAGGAGCCAGGACTGGAAGGTCTGCATGTAGCGCGAGCAGTTGCCGACGGCCCATACGTTCTTCTTGCCCATCGCCTTCGTCAGGTCGACGCAGAGCTTGGCGAATTGGTCCCAGGTCGTCTTGGCCGTGGGCGGCGCGATCCCGGCCTCCTTGAACGGCTCGGAGTGGTAGAGCAGCGCGAAGGCGTTGAGTGATAGGGGCATGCCGGTGACCTTGCCGTCGACCGTGCCGAGCGCCAGCACACCGGGCGAAAGCCGGTCGGTCCGGATGATCTTGCCGAGGTACTCGTCGAGTGGCCGGGTGGCGCCGCGGCGGCTGTAGTCGGGGAAGCGGCCGGGCTCGAGCTGGTAGATGTCGGGCGCATTGCCGCCGGCGATCATGGTCGTCAGCTTCGACCAGTAGTCGGCACCACCGACTTCGCCATTGATCTTGACGCCGGCATTGGCTGCCTCGAACAGCCGGGCGGCGCCCAGCGTCCGCTCCGTGCGGGTGGGGGTGCCCCACCAGTAGAGGCGCATGACGGTTTCGGCGGCCAAGGCGTTGAAGCCGGCGGCCGGGGCGAGGGCGGTGGCGCCGAGCGCCAGGCCTCCGCGCAGGGTGTCACGTCTGCTGAGCATGTGCTTCTCCTCCCCGAATATTGTTGTTGTCGTCGTTGATCCCGGCTTCAGCTGTTCAGGCGCAGTTCGTCGCTTCCGAAGAGATGGCAGCCTCCAGCCATGGCACCGACCGGCAGGCTGTCGCCTGCGCTGATCCGGCGCTGGCCTTCGAGCACCACATTGAGCGCCTGGCCGTCGGGCAGGCGGCCATAGGCGATGGTCTGGCCACCGAGTTGCTCGACATGGACGATCGCGAGTGCACCGAGGTCGATCTCGGCCGTGCCTCCGGCGACCACATGCTCAGGGCGAACGCCGAGCGTCAGCTTCTCGCCGGCATCGATTCCGCGGCGGGTCGGCAGGCTGAACCGGCCGGAGCCGAGCGTGATCGTGGCGTCGCGGCCATTGGCTGCGGCGGTGACGTCGAGGAAATTCATCTTCGGCGAGCCGATGAAGCCCGCGACGAAGCGGTTGGCCGGCTTGTTGTAGATGTCGAGCGGCGTGCCATGCTGCTCGACGATGCCGGCCCGCAGCACCACGATCCGGTCGGCCAGCGTCATCGCCTCGACCTGGTCGTGGGTGACGTAGATCATGGTCGCGCCGATATCGGCATGGAGCTTGGCGATCTCGACGCGGGTCTGGACGCGCAGCTCAGCATCGAGATTGGACAGCGGCTCGTCGAACAGGAAGATCTTGGGATCGCGCACGATGGCGCGGCCGATGGCGACGCGCTGGCGCTGGCCGCCCGAGAGCTGCCGCGGCTTGCGTTCGAGCAGCGGGGTGATTTGCAGGATCTCCGCGGCCTTGCGCACGCGCCTGTCGATCTCGGCCTTCGCCATCCGCGCCGTCTCGAGGCCGAACGACATGTTCTTGTAGACGCTCATATGCGGATAGAGCGCATAGGACTGGAAGACCATGGCGATGCCGCGCTGCGAGGCCGCGGTCTCGTTCATCCTGACGCCGCCGATCGACAGTTCGCCGCCGGAGATCGGCTCGAGGCCGGCGATCATCCTGAGCAGGGTCGACTTGCCGCAGCCGGACGGACCGACGAAGACCACGAACTCGCCGCTCGTGATCGACAGATCGACGCCGCGGATGACTTCGACGTTGCCGAAGCGCTTCTGAACCTGCGTGAGCGATAGCATGGTCATCTCGGCTGTCGTCCGGTGGGGCGAAGGGGGCGGGTCATCGCTTCATCCCGGTCGTGGCGATGCCTTCGATCAGCAGGCGCTGGAACACCAGGAACAGGATGAAGATCGGCAGGACGGTGAGCGTCGACATGGCGAAGAGTGCGCCCCAGTCCGATTGTCCGGCCGAGTCGACGAAGGTGCGCAGGCCGAGCTGGGCCGTGTATTTCTCGATGTCGTTCAGGTAGATCAGCGGTGCGAAGAAATCGTCCCAGGTCCAGATGAAGGAGAACACCGCCGCGGTCGCCAGGACCGGCGTCGTCAGCGGCAGGATCACCTTCAGGAAGATGCGCAGCGGCCCGCAGCCGTCCATCACTGCGGCTTCGTCGAGCTCGCGCGGGATGCCGCGGAAGAACTGCACCATCAGGAAGACGAAGAAGGCGTCGACGGCGAGGAATTTCGGGATCGTCAGCGGCAGGATGGTGTTCACCCAGCCGAGCTTCAGGAACATGATGTATTGCGGGATCAGGACGGCATGCTGCGGCAGCATCAACGTGCCCAGCATCATCGCGAACCAGAAGCCCCGGCCCCGGAAGCGCAGCCGTGTGAAGGCATAAGCCGCCATCGCGCAGGACATCACGTTGCCGGCGACGACCAGCACCGAGATCAGCAGCGAGTTGAGGAAGAGCTGGCTGAAGCCGACGCTCAGCCCGTTCCAGCCGCGGCGATAGGCGTCGAAGGTCGGGGCCTGCGGGATCAGCGAGGTCGAATGGAAGATCTCGGAGTCCGGCCGCAGCGAGCTCGCCACCATCCAGAGCAGCGGATAGAGCAGCACGAAGGTCGCGGCCAGCAGTAGCGCATAGGCGAAGGCGCGCCGCCAGGGCGAGGCGATGCCGGCCCGGCTCGCAGCTGCCGGCAACGCGATGACGGGAGCCCGGACCACCTCAGTCATCGTAGTGTACCCAGTAGCGCGCCGAGAGGAACGAGAGCGCGGTGAAGACTGCGATGATCAGCACCAGGATCCAGGCCAGCGCCGAGGCGTAGCCGAAGCGGAAGTTCGTGAAGGCCTCCTGGTAGAGGTAGAGCGTGTAGAACAGCGTCGAATCGATCGGGCCGCCGGTTCCGTCGCTGATCACGAAGGCCGAGGTGAAGGCCTTGAAGGCGTCGATCGTCTGGATCACCGCGTTGAAGAAGATCACAGGCGTGAGCAGCGGCAGGGTGATCTTGAAGAACTGCCGGACGGGCTGGGCGCCATCGATGCTGGCCGCCTCATAGATGTCCTGCGGGATCTGGCGCAGCCCGGCGAGGAAGATGATCATCGACGAACCGAACTGCCAGACCGCCAGCAGGACGAGCGTGTAGAGCGAGGTCGACGGGTTTGCGATCCAGCTCGGCCCCTCATAGCCGAACAGCGCGTGCAAGGCCTGATTGAGGAGCCCGTCTCCCGCGAAGACCTGGCGCCAGAGCACGGAGATCGCGACGCTGCCGCCGATCAGCGAGGGCAGGTAGAAGACCGCCCGGAAGAAGGAGAGGCCAGTCAGTCCCTTGTTCAGGGCGACCGCCACGCCGAGGGCGAAGAGCAGCTTGAGCGGCACCGACAGCAGCACGAAGGTGAAGGTCACCGTCATCGCCGTGACAAACCGCGGATCGTCGGTGGCGATCCGCGTGTAGTTCTCGATGCCGACCCAGTTCGGTGCCGACAGGCCGCTATAGTCGGTGAGCGACAGGTAGAACGACGCCGCGACCGGACCCAACGTGAGCAGGAGGAAGCCGAGCAGCCAAGGCAGCAGAAAGCCGTAGCCGGCGAGGTCGTCCCGCTGGACGGCGCGCGTGCTCGCGGCTGCGGCGTTCGGCATCGGCTCCTCCCCAGGGCCTCTCGGTGTTGGGAAACGATAGGAAGGAAAAATATCGATAGCAATCGAAATTTTCGTTATTGACGAAATTAGATAGATAGTGCGAAAAATGCTCACCCATGGGAGGCGAGCGATGCGCATTGAGCGAAGCACCTATTTCTCGACGGTCGAGGCGGCCGCCGCGGCGACGCGCGACACACGGCCTCACCAGGAGGCACTGGAGCGCTGCGTCGCCAAGTTGCGCCAGACCATGCCCGTGATCGGCCTGCGCAATCCCAAGATCGGCTTGCCCGACAACAGCTGGGTCTATTGCGGACCCTACGACTGGGTGGTCAGCTTCCAGGCCGGACAGCTCTGGCTGGCACTACAGTTGACGGGCGATCCGGTCTTCCTCAACGCGGCGCGGGCCCGGCGGGCGGTGTTCCGCGGCATCCTCGACTATCAGAACGCGCAGAACCACGATCTCGGCTTCCAGTTTTCGCTGAGCTGCGTGGCAGAATGGCTGATGACGGGAGACGACGAAGCGCATGAGATGGCGCTCGCCGCGGCAAGGCAGCTGATTGCCCGCTATCGCCCGGACGGGCGCTATATCCAGGCTTGGAACGCCAGACAGGTTCATTCCCAGCGCATGCAGGCCGAGTTCGCCAATGGCCGCATCATCGCCGACACCATGCAGAATCTCGCGCTGCTCTACTGGGCCCATCGCGAGACCGGCCGGGCGGATTTCCGCGAGGCGGCCGATGCGCATGCGCAGACGACGCTCGACCACATCGTCCGGCCCGACGACACCTCCTTCCACACCTTCGTGTTCGACATCGCGAGCGGCAGGCCGCTGCGCGGCGAGACCCATCAGGGCTATGCCGACGACTCCTGCTGGTCGCGCGGCCAGGCCTGGCTGATCCACGGCTTCGCGCAATCGGCCCTGACCACGGGCAATCCGGGCTATGCCGACGCGGCCCGGCGACTCGCGGCCAAGGCCGAGGCGCTGATGGAGGGCGACGCCGTGCCGGCCTGGGACTTCGGCGCGCCGGACCAGCGCGGGACGCATCGCGACAGCTCAGCCGCCGCGATCATGGCGGCGGGCGTCTATCTCCTGGCGGACCAGTCTGAGTCCGAGGAGGCGGCGCGCTGGCGTGCGCTGGGCGACCGGCTGCTCGCCGGGCTGCTCGATCACTGCGATCTGACCCGCGATCCAAATGCGCTCGGGCTCCTCGCCCACGGCGCCTCGCATGTCAGGGCCGGTTATGCGGATACGATGCTTCCCTATGGTGATTATTACTTTATGGAGGCGTTGATGCGCTCGCTCGGTCACGACCGGTTCTTCTGGTCGTGACGGGGCGTTTTTAATCCCTGTTTCTCCCGTCACGGGAGCGGTCTGCAGAAGTGGCCCGGATGAGCGAAGACGAGACCCTGGCGCCGACCTTGCGCGACATCGCCGATGCGGCGGGCGTCTCGGTCGCCTCCGTCTCCAAGGTGCTGAACAATCGCGGCGGCGTCGGCGACGAGAGCCGCCGCCGGATCCTCGGCCTGGCGGAGCAGCTGGGCTATCAGGGCAATCGCAGCGCCCGCTCGCTGCAGAAGGCCGGCGTCGACGGCGCGGTGGTGATCATCCCGGCCGAGGCCTATTCGAACTCGCAATTCTACGAGGGCGTCGTCCAGAGCATCATCGCGGAAGCCGCGGCGAACTCGCTGAAGCTCGATGTCCGGCTGACCTCCCATGCCGATGGCCGGGTCATTGCCGAGCTCGACGAATTGCTCGCGGCCCGGCCCGGCGCCGTCATGGCCGTCGGCATGGACGATCCCGCCGTCATCGACAGGCTCGTCGACTCGAAGCTGCCGGCGGTGCTGGTCAACGGAATGGACCGGACGATGCGGCTCGATTGCGTGCTGCCCGACAACTGGAGCGCCGGCTGGCTGGCGACGCGCCGGCTGCTGGCGGCCGGACACAAGCGCATCGTGCATGTGGCGTCGCGGCATCGCCTGTCCATGCAGCGCCGGCTCGAGGGCTTCAAGATGGCGCTGGAGGAGGCAGGAATCGGGTTCGATCCCGACAGGCACCTGATCGACCTGCTCCAGATGAAGGTCGAGCTGCCGCAGGCGCAGCGGGCCATCAGGCAGGCCCTGCAGGGCGGGCGCCTGGATGGCGTCACCGCATTCTTCTGCGCGACCGACGTCGTTGCGCTCAGCGTGATGCAAGGGCTGCAGAGCGAGGGCTTGAGGGTTCCCGACGACGTCTCCGTCGTCGGTATCGACGACATCTCGATCGCGACCCACAGCCGCCCGCCCCTGACCACGATCCGGATCGACCGTGGCGAGCTCGGGCGGCTTGGCGTGCAATCGCTGATGCGCCGGATCGCCGATCCCGAGGCAAGCGTGCTGCGCGTGAATATCGGCGTCAGGCTGATCGAACGGGCAACCATAGGCCAACTCGCGTCTGCGAATTAGCAGTGCCAGCCGCAGCATCGTCGCTACAGCGCGACTGGCTGCATGCAGCTGGCCATCAGCATAGGTGGATACGGGCTCTTTCAGTCTCGCTATTCTATTGTCGCGTTGTGCCAACTGAACTGGCTGGCTTCAAGTTTGCGCCAGGAACAGACCTTGAGATCCGACCAGAATGCGGACGTTGCAGGTCGGCCTCCGGCATCGGTCCTCGACCTTTCCGGATCTCTTCGTTCGACCAAAAAGTCGCACTGTTATGCGAATGGCAGGTTCTCCACGCGCGCGCCTGACGAGCTCTCCAGCGTGGTTGCTGTCAATCGATCTAGAATGCGAGCAGGTGGCCGAATCTGATAGCGCCGTACACAGCTTTTCGGCCGCCCCATTTTTTTGGCTGCTCCTGCCTCCTCTCCGGCCTCGATGCGAGCCTGTGCATGGCTGCGCTCGTGACATCGCCGGCGAGGACATCTCCAATCCGATCGTTTCAATTCTATCGGTCGCGACGATACTGCGGCTGGGCTTCGGCCACGCGGATGCTGCCTCGGCGGGTGGGGGCACTCGTTCGGAAGACGCTGGCCGCCGGCTACCGCACGCTCGATCTCGCGACGTCGAGTGACACCCCGATCGGCGCGGAGACAATGGGGGTCTGGTCGTACGCGCTCTGTCTTGACGCAGTCGTCGAGCTTTCACGGAGGTAGGCGGCGATGCCCGCCTCCGTTATCCGGCAATCACGTTGCAAATATTTCACAAGAGATTTTATAACTCCATTATGCCGACGGGCTCTTGTACGCGCCGGCTGAGATGGAGGAATCCGACGTGAAAACCAGTGGTATCGGGACGATCGGCGACAGGATCGTCCTGGAGAACGAACATGTCAGGGTATGGCTCGTCGAGCTCGGCCCCGGCCAGATTCAGTCGCGCCATGTTCACGAATTGCCCTATCTGATCGTGCCGCTGACCGACGGCAAGAACATCATGCGCTTCGATGATGGACGCGAAGTCGCGACAAACGAGAAGCCCGGCGCGTGCCTCTGGCGGATGCCCGGTGTTCCGCATGAGCTCGAGAACGTCAGCTCCTGGCAGTATCGCAACGTGCTCGTCGAGCTGAAGACCCCAGCCGCTGTAACGCCTCCCGCGCCATGATCGAGCGCAGGAGCTTCCTCGCCCTGCCGCTCCTCGCGCCGTTCGTGACAACGGCCGCGCGAGCCCAGGGGCTTTCCAATCGCCCCGTGACGATCGTCTCGCCCTATATGGCAGGCGGCACCAGCGACATCATCGCCCGCGTGCTCGGCGAGGGACTGAGCGAGCTCTGGAAGCAGCCGGTGCTGATCGAAAATCGGCCGGGCGCAAACGGTTCGATCGGCGTCTCGGCGGTGGCGAGATCAGCTCCCGACGGGCATACTCTGCTCGCTGTGGCTTCGAGCGCGCTGACGCTCAACCCGCTCCTCTACAAGAAGCTGGCCTATGACGTGGAGCGCGACCTCGTTCCGGTCAGCGTCACCGGACAGGTTGCCAATGTCGTCGTCGTCAATCCCAAGCTGCCCGCGCGCGACCTCGCCGAGCTGATCGGGCTCGCCAAGGCGAAACCGGGTGGCCTCACCTATGCCTCGCAGGGGGTCGGCTCGAACGGCCAGATGAACGCCGAGATGTTCCGGCTCGCTACCGGCATCTCTCTCGTCCACGTCCCCTACAAGGGCAGCGCCCAAGCGGTGACCGACCTCGTCGGCGGGCAGGTCGACCTGATGTTCGACAACCTGCCCACGGTGCTCGAACATATTCGCGGCGGCCAGCTCAGGGCCCTTGCCGTGACTTCGGCCGACCGCTCGCCTCTGCTGCCTGAAGTGCCGACCGTGGCGGAGGCGTCAATCCCCGGCTTCGACACCTCGGCCTGGTTCGCCGTGCTCGCGCCGAAGGCGACGCCGCCCGAACTGCTGGCCCGACTCGAACAGGCGGTGACGGGCGTTCTGGCGCGGCCGGCGGTCTCCGCCAAGCTTGGGGCTGCCGGCGTTGCCGTCGCCGCCGCGGGCTCGGCGGAACTTGCGGGGCGCATCGAGCGCGACCGCAGGACATGGAGCGAAGTCATCGCCAGGGCCGGCATCGTGGTCGAGTGATTCTCGAAAGATATCTCTTGAGAAATATCAGTGGATCGGACATCCTTCGCGGCAAGGGCTGATGCTCGCTGGAAGAGGGGAATGCCGATGCACTGGATGAGGAAGACCGCCATCGCCGGCCTTGCGGGGGTGTTCGCCGCTGCGCTCGGCCTTGCCAGCGCCCCGGCTCAGGCGCAGACGCCGATCACCTTCTCGCTCGACTTCCGTGCGCTCGGGCGGCACGCCGCCTGGTTCGTCGCCCTGGACAAGGGCTACTACAAGCAGGCCGGGCTCGACGTCAGCATCATCGCCGGCCAGGGAACGGCGCAGGCGATCCAGGCGATCGAGGCCGGTACCGCGCAGATCGCCTTCTCCGACGTTGCCGGCGTCGTCGCCGCCCGGGCCAATGGCGGCTCGACCGCGAAGATGGTCTCGGTCATTTACCAGAAGGCGCCCTATGCGATCTTCTCGCTGCGCGACGGCGCCAATGTCCGCTCGGCCGACCAACTCGCCGGGCTAGAGATCGGCAGTGGCGCCGGCAGCTTCACCCAGAAGGTGATCGAGGCCTTCATGGCGCAGAAGGGCATCACGACGCCGGCCAAGTTCACCAATGTCGACCCGTCGGCCCGCGTCGGCATGCTCGCGGCCAAGAAGATCCCGGCGGTCGAGACCTTCGTGATGACGCGTCCGGGCGTCGCCAAGGCCGTCGGCTCGTCGAATGCCCGCACCTACCTCCTCGCCAATGACGGGCTGGTGCTCTACTCGAACGGCATCGTCGTGCGCGAGGATCTGATCAAGTCGAAACCTGACGTGGTCAAGGCCTTCATCGCCGCTTCGCTGAAGGGCTGGAAGGATACGATCGCCAAGCCCGAAGAAGCCGCCGACATCGTCGTCAAGCTCAACAAGGGCCTGGAGAAGGACGTCGTGCTGGAGGAGATCCAGATCGTCGGCGAACTGGTGAAGACCGAGGTCACCGAGAAGAAGGGGCTGGGCGCGATCGACGCCGACGCGATGGCCTCCTCCGTCTCGCTCATCCTCCAGACCCTGCCCGGCGCCAAGCTGACCGCGAGCGACGTCTACGATTCCAGCTTGCTGCCCGCGGCCCCGGTCCTGCCGTGACCGCATCCGTCGCAGAAGCGGTGCCTGCTCCCGAGCATGCGCCCGACATCTATGGTCGCTTCGTCGGCGTCCGGAAAGTCTTCGGAGCGGGCGAGAGCGCCATGGTGGCGCTCTCCGAGGTCGACTATGAGCTCAAGAAGGGCGAGCTTGTCGCCCTGCTCGGCCCCAGCGGCTGCGGCAAGACCACCTTGCTGCGGATGGTGGCGGGACTGACCAAGCCCAGCGGCGGCAGCGTCATCATCCGCGGCCGCGAGGTCACCGAGCCGCAGGATGATTTCGGCTTCGTCTTCCAGAGCCCGAACCTGCTGCCCTGGCGCACGGTCCTCTCCAACGTGCTGTTTCCGATGGAGATCAAGGAACGGCTCGATGCGGCGGCAAAGGCGCGCGCCGTCGAGCTTCTGGACCATGTCGGGCTCGGCAAGTTCCTGAAGAGCCGCCCGCATGAGCTCTCCGGCGGGATGAAGCAGCGTGTCGCGCTCTGCCGCGCGCTGATCCATTCGCCGTCGCTCATCCTGATGGACGAGCCCTTCGGCGCCCTCGACGAGCTCACCCGCATGGAGATGCACGAATTGCTGCTCGACATCCGACGCCTGACCGGCGCGACGGTGATGTTCGTGACGCATTCGATCTCCGAGGCGGTCTATCTCGCCGACGAGGTCCTGGTCTTCAGCGCCAGGCCGGGCCGCGTCTCCGACCGGATCAGGATCGACCTGCCTTATCCGCGCGAGGCGGCGCTGCGCTACACGGCGTCATTTCGCGAGTACGAGCGACGCGCCGGCGCCGGGCTCGGCGTCCTCCATCACGCGTGACGAACAGCGCCATGAAAATCTCCTCCGAAGCCATCACGCGAATAGCCTATCCGATCCTCGGCCTGCTGCTGCTGCTTGTTCTCTGGCAGGCCTACATCGTCCTGTTCGACGTGCCGCAGGCCGTGCTGCCGCGGCCACTGGCGGTCTGGAACGCGACCGTGAACAACCTGCCGCTCTTGCTCTCCGAGGGGCGGGTGACGCTGCTCGAAAGCGTCTACGGCTTCCTGCTCGCCTTCTTCCTCGGCATCCCGATCGCGGTGGCGATCTCCTCGTCGCGCACGCTCAACCTGATGTTCTATCCACTGCTGATCGCGACGCAGGCCCTGCCCAAGGTGGCGCTGGCGCCGCTGATCCTGGTCTGGCTCGGCACCGGCATCGAATCCAAGCTCGCCATCGCCTGGCTCGTCGCCTTCTTCCCGATCGTGGTCGACACCGCGACCGGCCTGCGCTCAACGCCTGCCGAAATGCTCGACCTAGCCGCCTCGGTCCGTGCCACAGGTTGGCAGACCTTCTGGAAGATCAGGTTCCCGGCCGCCCTGCCCTTCGTCATCACCGGCTCGAAGGTCGCGATCACCCTTGCCGTGATCGGCGCGGTGATCGGCGAGTTCATCAGCTCGAACGAGGGGCTGGGCAACCTGCTGCTCGTCGCCAACTCGCAGGTGAACACGCCCCTCGCCTTCGCCTCGCTGCTGGCGCTGGCGGTGCTCGGCATGGTGCTTTACGCCGCCGTCGCCTTCATCGACATCGCGCTGAAGCCGTGGTTCAGCGAAGTCAGGCATTGACGGGATACGCCATGACCAAGCCTCGCATCGCCCTCTTGGTCGGCTCGCTCAGCCGCGACTCGATCAATCGCCGCCTGGCGTCGGCCCTCGCACGACTCGGCGCCGATCGCTTCGATGTTCGGGAGAGCGATCTCGCCGGGCTGCCGCTCTACAATCGCGACATGGACCGCGAACTGCCGCCGGCGGTGCTACATTTCAAAGAGGAGATCGAAGCCGCGGACGGCGTGTTGATCGTCTCGCCCGAATACAACCGTTCGGTCCCCTCGGCGCTCAAGAACGCCATCGACTGGGGCTCGCGTCCCTATGGCGCCAATTCCTGGCGCGGCAAGCCGGCGGCGATCGCGGGCCTCGCGAGCGGCGCGCTCGGCACGGCGCCGGCCCAGCAGCATCTGCGCAACATCCTCTCGCATCTCGATGTCCATGTGCTGCCGCACCCGGAAGTCTGCATGGCGATGCGCGAGGGCCTGTTCGATGCCAGCGGCGAGATCGCCGACCCTGCGACGCGGCAGTTCCTCGACGGCTTCCTCACCCGCTTCCGCGCACATGTCGCGCGCTTCGCCATGGTTCCAGCATGAGCGCCCAACGTATCGCCCTCGACGTCCACGCCCATCTCATTCCGGTAGAGGCGCCGCTCGCGAGCGTCCCCGGCGTGAGCTGGGACGCTGCGAGCGAGAAGCTCGTCATCGATGGCCACGCGATCGGCATCAAGGCGCTGTTCCATCCGGAGGCGCTGATCGCCTGGATGGATGAGCAGCAGGTCGAGCGCGCCTGGATCTCGGCGCCACCGCCGACCTATCGCTCCGGGCTCGATGCATCGCAGGCCGAAGCCTGGACGCAATTGCTCAATGATGGGCTTGCGGCCATCGCCACGGCGCATCCGGACAGGTTGGCGCCACTCTACCATCTGCCGGTGGCCCATCCGGAACTCGCCGCCCGTATCGTTCGCGAGCGTGCGGCCGCCAGCGAAGCGCGCTTCTCGATGCCGACCGGCGAGCCAGGGTTGATGCTGTCGGACGCCAGCCATGCCCCGCTCTGGCAGGCGCTGGACGACGTCTCTGCCTTCGTCTTCCTGCACCCCGGCGAGGGCTGCGACGGGCGGCTCGACCCGTTCTATCTGCACAACCTCCTCGGCAATCCCAGCGAGACGGCGGTCGCGGCCGGCCATCTCGTCTTCGCCGGCGTGCTGGAACGGCATCCGCGCATCACCTTCTGCCTCGCCCATGCCGGCGGCACCGTGCCGGCCGTAGCCGGGCGCTGGCAGCGTGGCTTCGACAGCGGGCGACCGGGCGTGGATACGCAGGTCGAGGCGCCGGCGAAGGCGCTGCGCCGCTTCTGTGTCGACTGCATCGCGCATGACGATACGCTGCTCGATCTGGCGGCCTCGGTGTTCGGCGAAGAGCGGATCGTCTTCGGCTCCGACTGGCCGTTCCCGATGGGTGTGATCAAGCCGCATGAGCAGCTCGCAGGCCTGAGCGAGAGCCGACGCCGGGCGATCTTCTGCGACAACCCCGCCAAGCTGATGGGCTGACATGAAAAAGGGCCGGCTCGGGAGAGCCGGCCCTTTTTTTTGACGTGAGGCCGTTTCAGGGCGTGACGTCGCTTTCGCCGGCGAGATCCTGCTCGACGAGACGGTTGCGCAACTCGCCCAGCCCCTCGGCCCGAACCACGACCTCGTCGCCCGCCTTGAGGAAAACCTGCGGCTCGCGCGCATTGCCGATGCCGCTCGGCGTGCCCGTCAGCAGCACATCGCCAGGATGCAGCGTCATGCCGAAGGAGAGCTCGGCGATCAGCTCGGCGATCGGGAAGGCCATCTGCGCCGCCACGGCGTTCTGCATCAATTCGCCATTGAGCAGGCACTGCAGCCTGACCTTGGGCAGGTCGATCTCGTCCGGCGTCACCACATAGGGGCCGAGCGGCATGGTGCCGTCGATGCTCTTGCCCTTCAGCCATTGCCCGCCATGGCGGCGCTGCAGGTCGCGTTGCGACACGTCGTTGGCAAGGCAGAAGCCGAAGATGTGCTCATGCGCCCGCGCGCGCGAGATGCTGCGCCCGCCCTTGCCGATGACGATCGCGATCTCGGCCTCGTAGTCCCACTTCGCCGAGATGCGGGTATCAAAGGCGATGTCGTCCTGCGGGCCGATCACCACATCGGGCGATTTCGTGAAGAAGGTCGGCGCCTTCGGGCGGTCGACATCCTGCCCCTCGCGCTTGCCCTTGCTCTCCTCGAAATGGTCCCAGTAGTTCCAGCCGGTGCAGAGCACATCGCGCCGGAAGCGGCGTATCGGCGCGGCGAGCGACGCGCCCGCAAGCGGCAGGCGCGCGCCCTTGTCGAGCCCGGCGACGATCAGCGCCTGCCGCTCGCTGGGCGACAGGCCGATGAAGGCGACGAGATCGCCCGCGCCCGGCCCCAGCAGGACCACCTGGTCATCGACGACGAGGCCGAGCCGCTCGCCGCCCTCATGGCGCAGATTGACGTAACGCATCGACGGCTCAGTCCTGAATGACCGCGATGGCGTTGATCTCGATCAGATAGTCCGGCGAGGTCATCTTGCAGATCTCGACCATGGTCGAGGCCGGCGCGATACCGGTGAAGTACTCGCGCCTCACCTTATGGATTGCGTCGAAATGCTCCATGTTGCGGACGTAGACGTCGACGCGGCAGATATCGTCGAGCGTGCCGCCGGCTTCTTCGACTGCGGCCTTCAGATTCTCGCAGACCTGACGGGTCTGCTCCGAGACGTCGCCGATGCCGGCGATGGAGCCGTCGGCGCGGCGCGAGGTCATGCCGGAAAGGAAGACGAGGCGGCCGCGCGCCTCGATCGCGGTCGCCTGCGAGAAGTGGCCGTTCGGCTGGCGCAGCTTAGCGCTGGTGATCTGTTGCTTGGCCATTGTGAAGGCTCCTCGATATCAGGACAGGGAAGACGGGACGGGAACGCCGAGCCGCTCGGCGGCGGCACGCAGGGCCGAGAGCGTCGCCGGAGCGATCCGGCAAGTGCCGTCGAAATCGCGATGGGCCTTGGCGGCACGATCGCCGGGCATGCGGATCGGCGAGGCGCCCGGCGCGGGCTTCGAGCCACGAATGCGCTCAGCGAAGCCGGAGGCGGCCGCTTCGAACTCACCGAGCGGCCGGAAGCCGGCGATGTCGATGGCGATGAACAGGTTGGCGCTGGCGTATGGCTCGGAGAGATCGCCATAGAGCGGGCGCACGGCATCGCCGATGGCGCCGCCCGACAGCCCGCCGGCGAGCAGGTCGACCATCACGGCGAGGCCGAAGCCCTTCGCGCCGGCAGCCGGCAGCAGCATGCCCTTGATTGCTTCGGCCGCGTCGGTGGTCGGGAGGCCCTCGGCGGTGGCGGCCCAGCCCTCCGGGAGCGGCTCGCCGCGGCTCTGCGCCAACCTGATCTTGCCCATGGCGCCGGCGCTCATGGCGAGATCGAGCACCAGCGGCTCCTCGCCTGTCGGTACCGCAATGGCGAGCGGGTTGTTGCCGACGACGCGCTCGGCCCCGCCCGGCGCGGGCAGAAGCGGACGGGTATTGGCCATGACGATGCCGATCTGGCCGGAGAGCGCGATCTTGCGGGCGAACCGCCCGGCGGCGCCGAAATGGAAGGCGTTGCGCACGGCGATGGCCGCCAGGCCATGTTCTCCCGCACGCTCGATGGCAAGCTCGGAAGCCC
>Ga0102589_1003189_pt1 | contig 17498 bp, 12 predicted proteins | sample AraplaMF_Col_mLB_FD_76858 | JGI IMG/M metagenome (GOLD analysis project Ga0102589, IMG submission 76858) | Arabidopsis root microbial communities from the University of North Carolina, USA - plate scrape MF_Col_mLB | ecosystem: Host-associated > Plants > Roots > Endosphere | place: USA... | reverse complement strand
GATCTCCGGCGCGCGTCGCTGCGCGCGCTCGAGATCCTGCGCGGCCTCACCGAAGCGACCCAGGTAGGTCAGCACCTGCGCCCGCGCCAGCAGCGTCGGCGGGTAATCCGGGTCGGCGCGCCTGGCTTCGTCGAGGAAGGCGATCGCGCGGCCGGGAAGATTGACGTAGCTCAGCTGCGCGGCCGCGGCGATCAGCAGCGGGATCGGCATGCGCGACATCGGCTTGGCCCGGTCGATCGCGGCCTGCAGCGCCGACACCTGGTTGAACGTGCGCAGTCGTGGCAGCAGTTCTGCGAGCAGCCGGGGATCGGTGGTGCCGGTCGCCGCAGCGGCCATCGCATGGGCCTCGGCACGGCGGTACTGGCCGCGAAGCGAGTTCAGGTAGGACAGCTGTATGAGCGAGTACGGCTCATTGGGACGCAACGCCTGCACCTGTTCGAAGGCGGCGATGGCGCCGTCGAGGTCCTCGTTCTCGGCGAGCGACTCGGCCTTCGAAATCAGCGCCTGCAGCGCGGAAGGAGCAACGATCGACACGTCAGGCCCCCAACCGATCGCGCAGCGGTTGCAGCTGCCGCTCATAACGCTTCCACGCGCCTACCGAGCGACCGTGGATGCCTTCACGCACCTGGCTGCTGCTTGCAGTCGCCACCGGGGCCCCGTTGCGCGTGATGTCGGACAGACCGGCCTGCGCCGGCAACCCGATGAACTCGATCAGCTGCGCCGCGACCGTTTCCGGGTCGGCCACCAGCGCCTCGTAGTCGACCACCCGTACGGCGTGGGGCGCCGCATCCTGCCAATGCTGCATCCACTGGTGCGCGTGCAGGCTATGGGCAGCCAGATCGTCCAGGCTGTAGCTGTACGCATAGGCGTCGCCCTGGAACAGCTCCTTGATATTAGAGAAGCAGGCGTCCATCGGGTCGCGGCGCAGGCAAAGGATGCGGGCGTGCGGCAGCGCCCGCAGGATCAGCGGGATGTTGAACAGGTTCTGCGGGTTCTTGTCGATCACGCACGGCCGACCCGGGGCGAGCAAACGCATCCGCTGCTGGAACAAGTGGCCGGCAGCGCGCGCATCCACCTGTGCCATGCGTTCCAGGCTGGCCGGCGTGCGATGGAAGAAGTGGTCCGCAGCCTGGCTCATCGCCATCTGGAAATCGTTGCGCTCGCCGAGCGAATCAACCCAGCCATGGTTGCCGAGGATGCGATCGAGCAGCGTCGTCCCGCTGCGCGGCATGCCGACGATGAAAACCGGCATCGGCCGATCGTTCGAAGCCAGCGCCTGCGCGGCCACGGTTTCGGAGGCGGTCGGTACCGGCAGGCGCATCAGCGCCTGCAGGTAGGCCGCTTCGGCGGAGGCGTCATAGGCCAGTCGCTTGCGCATGATCGCCGCGCCCTGCTCCAGCGCCTGCCAGGCCTGGTCGGTCTCGCCTGCCGCATCCAGCTCGTGGAACAGCGCGTAGAGCAGATGCGCCTGCTCGACGCTGCCAGCAGCGCAACGTGCCAGCGCCTGGCGAATGCGTGGCATGCGCTGCAACGGAGCGCGCGCGCGGGAGTGCGTGGCAAGCGCCCAGTGCGCATCGGCGAGATCGGGAGCCAGCGCAAGCGCCGCTTCGTATGCCTGCTCGGCCCCGGCCATGTCGCCCAGGAAGCGGAGCACGTTTCCGCGCGTGAACGACAGCAGCGGGTGGGCCGGAACGTGGCGCGCGACCGCATCGAGGAACCGCAGCGCGTCCTCGTACCGTCCCGCCAGCCACAGGTGCTGGGCCAGCACCGCCGACTGCTGGAGGATGTGCGGATCGGACCAGTCGGCCGACAGGATCACCGAGGCCACTTCCGCCTCCTCGGCGAATTCCAGCAGGCGCCCGGTGACATAGCCGGCATTGCGCGTGCTGGCCTTCAGGCGCACCGCGTCGGCGGCGCGCAGGGCGTGCTCCCGCGCCGCGCAGTAGCGGTCGCCGAACTGCGCCAGCCGCGACATGCGCAACTGCGCCGGCACGTGGTGCGGTTCCCTGGCCAGCATCTCCTCGTACACGCGTCCTGCGCGATCCCACGCGCCCTCGGCTTCCAGCCGCTGCGCCTGGCCCCACATTTCAGAAAGAACAGCCTGCATAAATCCGCCATCGGAAGAACGCTTCAAGCATAGCCGCAACCGTTGCGCGCACAACGCTCCGGGGCCGGGGAACACCCTCTTTCCACAAAAAAAACGGCCGCCTTGCGGCGGCCGTGAGAGAGAAATAGTGGAACTTGAATCTTAGAAGTCGTACTGGACCATGAAGCGGAACTGGCGCGGCGCCTGGAAGGTGCGCGGCAGCAGGAAGGTGTTCAGCGGCGCGCCGGTGGTTGCGTCCTCTGCCACTTCCGTCACCGAGGTGACCTTCTGGTTGTTGAACAGGTTGAAGATGTCCATCTTGAACTGCAGACCCTTCGACCAGCTCGGGAAGTACGCAACGTTCACGTCGAGCGAGTTGGTCCACGGCAGGCGACCGTACGTACCGCGCGGCATGGCCTCGGCCGGACCGGTGACGCCACCGGCTTCCGTCGTACCGCAACGGAAGAACGAGGAGCCGTACGGATGGATGCCGCCGTGGTACGGGTACAGCACGCCGAGGCAGTTGATCGGACGACCCGACTGCACCAGCACGTTGGCACCGACCGACCACTCATCGTTGAACTGATAGTTGCCGAACACCTTCAGGCTGTGGCGACGATCGTTCGGCAGGTAGCCGTAGGAATCGACCGCCAGCTCCTTGTAGTCGAAGTCCTGCGTCACGCTGGTATCGGCCTGGCCGATGTCCGACTTGACGCCACCCTCGGTGTTGCCCTTGTTCCACGAAGCCGTGTACGACGCCTGGAAGAAGAACTTGTCCCAGCTGCCGTCCCAGAACAGCTCCAGCGCCTTGTAGCTGCGCTTGGCTTCCGGCGACAGCAGGTCGCCCTGGACCGTGTACTCGGTGAGCGTGCCGTTGTCTTCCAGGTCGGTCAGGAACACCGAATCAGCACCCGGGTTGAACATGCGGCAGTACGGGAAGCCGCTGCTCGGCAGGACCGGATCGAAGCCGTCGGCCAGGGCCTGCTCCATGATCGGGTTGTAATCGCAGTTGTCGTCGATCGCCGCCTTCAGCTTGCGGTAGATACCGCGCGCACCGACGCTCTGGTGCTCGGTGATCTGCTTCTGGAAGCCAAGGATGAACTCGTCCTGGTACATCGGGTCGAGGTTGGTGGCGGCAATCGTCGCCGGGTTCTTCGGCTCGCCGAATTCACCGTTGACGTACGCCACTGCACCGCGCGGCGTCAGGCCGATCGGGGCGCCGGTGGCCGGATCGACGCCGGTGTAGTTGAAGTTCTGGCGGGTGAACAGCGAGGCACTGGCGCCACGCACGGCCACGCTCGGGGTCAGCGGCAACGCGTAGCGGCCGGCGTTACCGTACAGCTTCAGCGTGGAGTCGCCGTTGACGTCCCACGAGAAGCCCAGGCGCGGACCGAACTGGTCCTTGATCTTGACGTAGGTCTGACCAAAGCCGTTGAGGTTCTCGAACGTATCCCAGCGCGCACCGAGGTAGGCGAGGAAGTTGTCGGTGACGTTCCAGTTGTCCTCGACGTACAGCGCGTGCTGCTTGACCTTGACCGTCGAACCCTGGGTCACGATCTGCTCGCGGACGATGTCGAACTCGTCACCGGTGTTGGCGCGACCGTCCGGACCGTTGTTGGTCGAGTAGCGCCAGATGCGGCCGCCTTCGATCGACTGGCCAGCGATGGACTCGTAGTCGTCCGCGTCGTAGCCGAAACCGATCTGGTGGTCGCCGATCTGCCAGTCGCCGTCGATACGCCACGCGTCACGCGTGTCGCCCGAGTCGATGCGGTCGATCGAGGTGCCGGTGATGTTGCACGAGCTGGCGTACACGCCGGTGATGGCGGTGCGGTAGCCCGGACGCGCGTCGGTGATGACCGGGCAGCCGGTTGCCGGCACGTGCAGGTCGCCGCCGTATTCCACGCGCGTGCCGTTGGCCGTGATCAGGTGGCGCGAACGCGAGAACTCGCTGTGGCCGTACAGCGCCGACAGCGTGAAGGAGTCGGTCAGGTAGCCGGTGTAGCGGGCGATGTAGTTGTCGCCGCCGGTTTCCAGGTACGACGTACCGATCAGCGCGCCACGCTCGAGCGAACCCAGCGGGTTCAGGTAGTTGGCGCTGGTGGTTTCCTGCTCGTCCGAGAACGCGGTGAACTCGATCTTGTTGGCGTCGTTGATGTTCCAGTCCATCTTCAACAACCAGGTCGGACCGGAGATCTCGTCGGTCGAGTTCTGGCGCGACACGACGCTGTTGTAGATGTCCTGTTCCTGGTTGCTGTACGACACCATGCCCCAGGCGAACAGCTTGTCGGGGATCAGCGCGCCGCCGGCCCAGATGCTGGTGTTGTACGAGCCATCGCTGTCCTTGGAGTTGTCCTGGCGCAGCTTGCCCAGGTCACCCGGGACCAGCGGGTTGGAGTAGTAGGTGTTCTCGACGTCTTCGCGCAGCGCTTCCGGCAGCCAGAACACGTTGGCACCGGCTTCGAACTCGTTGGTACCGCGCTTGGTGACCTGGTTGATCACGCCGCCCAGCGAACGACCGAACTCGGCGCCGTAGCCACCGGTCTTGATCTGCTGCTCTGCAACCGCCTCGAAGGGAATCTTCGAGAAGTTCAGGCCGCGGAACGAGTTGGTGACGTTGAAGCCGTTGACGTAGTACTGGTTCTCGGCGACCGAGGAACCACCGAACGACGCCAGGTTGCCGAATGCGCCGTCGCCGCGGACGGTGCCCGGGGCCAGCAGTGCGACCGAGGTGGCGTCACGCAGCACCGGGATCTTGGCGATCTGGGCGGCGGTCAGGATGGTGGTGGACTCGACCGACGAGACGTCGATCGGGTTCACCGCCTGGGCACCGACGACGACGACGCTGTCGAGGGTGGTGGCCGAGCCACCGCCGGCCGCTGCGAAGTTGACCGGGGTACCGGTACCCACGCTGACGGCGACGCCTTCACGGACGGCGGTCGTGCCGTCGGCACGCTGCAAGGTGATGCGGTACTGGCCGGGCGACAGAGCCGGCACGCGATAGGTGCCATCGCCAGTCACGGTGATTTCGCGGCGGAAGCCCGTTGCCGGGTTCTCGACGACGACGGTCTCCCCAGCCGTCGCCTGACCGAATACGGCACCAGCGGTGGACTGGGCGTGGACGCCAGAAGAGGCGAAGCACACGCCGAGCGCCACGGTAAGCGCGCTGCGCCGCAGATTGCGGTTCATGGATGAACGTTTAGACACATTTCCCCCAAATTCAGCAAATGGAATTGCCCTGTAAGGCCTAGCGACCATGACTTCAGGCATACGGCCCGGTCAACGGTTAACGCATCGTTCACCTTTGTAATTTTTTCATTTTGTGACGAACGTCACGCTTTTAATGCAACCTTCACGCTGGTTTGACAATCCAGCAACTTTTGGTGTGCGGAATCGGCGGAAAGGCCTTGCCGATGGCCAATTCATGGAACTTTTCATTTGTCTTTGCCGACTTTGGCGGCAACAACCATGCCAAAGCGCCTTCCCTGGCATCGGCCACGGCAAGGCGCCGCCCCGGGGCGGGAGCGGTTCAGGTCAGGAAAGCAGGAGCCGCGATCAGCCGCTGACGGCGCGCAGCAGGGTCTGCGTGTGGGCGCGCTCGGCCGGGTAGCCGAACAGATAGCCCTGGCCGTAGGTACAACCCAGTTCGCGCAGGGCGGCGCGCTGGGCCTCGGTCTCGACGCCTTCGCCGATGGTGTGGATGCCCAGGGTCCCGGCCAGGGCCTGGATCGCACGGACCACCGCCACGCTCTCCGGCTGGGCGTCGCCGATCAGACCGGAGACGAAGCTCTGGTCGATCTTCAGGCACTCGATCGGGAAGCGGTGCAGGTACGACAGCGCCGAGAAACCGGTGCCGAAGTCGTCGAGCTGGGCGAGCACGCCATGGCTGCGCAGGTTGCGCAGCATGCGCAGCGCGCGCGGGACGTCGTCGAGCAGGGCCACCTCGGTGATCTCGATGCGCAGGCGGTGCGGGTCGGCGCCGGCCTGGTCGATCATCCGCAGCAGGCGGTCGGCGAAATCGCCCGAACGGAAATGCCGCGGCGACACATTGACCGAGATATAGCCCTCGCCGCCCCGGGCCAGCTCTTCCATCACCTGGCCGTAAAGGATCCAGTCGACTTCCTCGATCAGGCCGCTGTCTTCGCCCACACCGATGAACTCGCTCGGCGTCAGCAGGCCGCGGCGCTCATGGCGCCAGCGCAGCAACGCCTCGTGGCCGATCACGCGGTGGTCGTCCAGGCGCACGATCGGCTGGTAGAACGCGACGAAACCATCGCCGTTGATGGCACGGCGCAGGTCGGCCTCGAGGTCGAGGATGCGCACCGCCTCCTCGCGCATGGCCTCGTCGAACACGGCGCAGCGGTCGCGTCCGGCGGCCTTGGCCCGGTACATGGCGGCGTCGGCGTCGCGCAGCAGCTCGGCGCCGGTGCGGTAGCGCGGATGCCACAGGGCGATGCCGAGGCTGGCCGAGGGGAACACCTCACGCCCGGCGATCCAGCACGGTTCGCCGAGGGCGCGCAGCACGCGCTGGGCCAGTTCCTCGGCGACCTCGGGGCCGTCGATGTCCTCGATCAGGATGGCGTACTCGTCGCCGCCCAGGCGCGCGACGGTGTCGTCCTCGCGGACGGCTTCCACGATCCGGCGCCCGGCCTCGACCAGCAGTTCGTCGCCGGCGGAATGGCCGACGCTGTCGTTGACCAGCTTGAACCGGTCCAGGTCCAGGAACAGCACCGCGAACGTGGTCTGCTGCTCGCCGCGCGCCCGCGCGATGGCCTGGGCCAGGCGGTCGAGCAGCTGGCTGCGGTTGGGCAGTCCGGTCAGCGCGTCGTGCATCGCCTGGTGGGTCAGCTGCTGCTCCACGCGCAGGCGCTCGCCGATCTGCGACAGCAGCTCGGTGTTGGCCTGGGCCAGCTCGCGCGTGCGCGAATCGACCCGCTGCTCCAGCTCGGCGTGCGCCGAGACCAGGCGATCCTGCGCCTGCTTGCGTGCCAGGCCGATGCTGATGTGGTGGGCGACGAAAGTCAGCAGTTCCTGGTCGCGGACGCTGAAGTTGATCGCCGGCGAATAGCTCTGCACGGTGATCACGCCGACCACCGTCTCGTTGTGGAACAGCGGCACGCCGAGCCAGCAATGCGCGAGCGAGCCGCGGCTGCGCACCAGCCCCTGCGATTCCAGCGCGGCGATGCGCTTGCGGTCGGCCAGCAACGCGCGACCGCGGGCGATCACGTATTCGGTCAGGCCGGAGGCGAGCTTGCGGGCGACGCGATTGGCGTCGCGTTCGTCGATCGAGTACGGGAATTCCAGGCCTTCGCCGTCGTCGGAAACCAGCGCGATGTAGAAGTTGCGCGCGTACAGCAGGTCGCTGACGACGTCGTGGACCTGGGTGTAGAAGCGCTCCAGCGTCTCGGAGGTGATCGACAGTTCGGCGATGCGGAACAACGCCCGCTGCAGCCGTTCGGCGCGCTGGCGTTCGATGATTTCGGCCTGCAGGTCGCGGTTGCTCAGCTGCAGTGCCTGGGTGCGTTCCTCGACGCGGCGTTCGAGTTCCTCGCGGGCGTGGAAGCGGTCGAGCGCGGTGAGGATGTGTTGGGCGACGAACGACAGCAGTGCCCGCTCCTCTTCGCCGTAGACGTCCGGACGGTCGTAGCTCTGCACCACGATCGCGCCGCAGATGCGGTCTTCGCGGCGCATCGGCACACCCAGCCAGTCCTCGCTGTCCGGGCCATGGCGGGCATCGCGGGCGACGCCGAGGCGGTCGCGGATCAGCTCCGACGGACCCTGCAGCGGCTCGCCATGGCGCAGCAGCGCCACGGTCACGCTGTTGGGCATGTCGTCGATGGCGATGTCGCGCTCGGGTTCGGCAACGTAGGTGTCGACCTGGTCGGCGAAGTACAGGAAGCGCAGGCTGTCGCGGACATCGTCGTACAGCACGATGTAGAGGTTGGCCGCGTACATCAGCCCGGCGACGACGGTGTGGATCCGCCGCAGCATGTCGGCCAGTTCGAGGTCGGAACCGGCGAGGTCGGCGATCTCGAACAGCGCCTGCTGCAGGCGTTCGGACTTCTCCAGGGATTCGGCGCGGGCCAGCGTGCGCAGCGCGACCAGGTGCGAGACGACCACGCGCTGGGCCATGGTCAGCCACATCTGCCGCACTTCGCCGGAGATCGGCGCGGGCTGTTGCACGGCGATGGCCACGCGAACGCCCTCGGCGGTGGTCCAGGCAATCTCGATGCGGTGCGAATGGTGGCCGATCGGGCTGCGCTGCAGCAGCACCTCGGCGCGGCTGGCCAGCGCGCTGGTGGCGCCCGGCGAGGCCGAACCGGCGGCGACCCCGGTGTTGGGGTCGCGCCAGAGCACGGCGACCTCGGAACCCGCCGGCAGCGCCTGCTGCAGGGTGTCGGCCAGCGAATCGCGACCGTAGCCGGCATCGACGATTCGGACGGCCTTTGGCCTGCTGCGGTTGGACACTGCGGATGGGGCCCCTGGTCGGACGCCGAAGGATAGCGCGCCTCCGGCCAACCGTGGATCAACCCCGTCGTGAACTGCGATCCGTTCATCCGATATGGACCTGGCCCTGCAACTCATGCCGGCGACGCCTCGTGGCTTCCCGTCGGCGCCTCCAGCCCGTACCCTGCCGCGGATGAACGCGGCCGAGGATCCGAGCGACGACCTGTTGATGCTGGCCTGGACCGGCGGGGACACGGCTGCGTTCGAAACCCTCTATGCCCGCCACCGCGGCCCGCTGTACCGCTTCCTGCTGCGCCAGCTGCGCGACAGCGCCCTCGCCGACGAGTTCTTCCAGGACGTCTGGCAGCGGGTCATCGCCGCACGCCAGGGCTGGAAGCCGGACGCCGCGTTCAGGACCTGGCTGTTCCGCATCGCCCACAATCGGCTCAATGACCACTGGCGCGGCCTCAAGCACCGCCCGGCGGCTCCGGAGGACGGCGACGAGCGCGCCGCACGCGTGCCCGACCCGAGCACGCCCGAGCGGGAACTGTCCGAATTCGAACAGCGCCGGCGCCTGCAACTGGCGATCGCGGCGCTGCCCGACGAGCAGCGCGAAGTGGTGCTGTTGCGCCTGGAGCAGGAACTGAGCCTGGAGGACATCGGCGAAATCACCGGCGTCGGCCGGGAAACCGTCAAATCGCGGCTGCGCTACGCGATGGACAAGCTGCGCGCCGGACTGAGCGATGCGCCCGGCGAGCTGAGCGACTGACCCATGAGCCATCCTTTCGACGATCCGTTGACCCCGCAGGAACGTGCCATGGCCGACCGCCTGGCGCGGCTGGGGCCGCACGACGGTCCTTCGCCGGCGCTGGACGCGAAGATCCTCGCCGCCGCGCACGCCGCGGTCGCGCCGCGACGCAACCGGCGCTGGCTGGCGCTCAGCGGCATCCCGGCGACGCTGGTCACCGGCGCCGGCATGGCGGCGGTACTCGCGTTGGCGGTGGGCGTGGTCTGGCAGCTGCGCCCGTCTGCCCCCGCCGCGCGCGCGCCGCGCGGCGAAGGCGATGACTTTGGCTATGTCACCGCCGAGGTGATCAAGCGCGCCGAGCCGACTGCCACGGTCGCGCCCCCGCCTCCGCCGCCCCCGGCCGAGGCGGCCGCGACCGCGCGCGCCGTGCCGGCGCCGTCCGCCAGGCGCGACGTCGCGCCGTCGCGCGCGGAGGCCATGACGGCAAAGCAGCCGGCAGCGCCAGCGCAGGACCACTACCTTGACGAGGCGGTCGATCCCGCGAACGCACATCCTGCGCAGACTGCCGCCGCGCCGGCCGGGCGAAGCGATGCCGAGCCCCGCGCCTTCTCCTATTCCGAGCCGGCGGCGCCCGCCCCTGCTGCCGCCATGCCCGCTCCTGCCGCCGCACCGGCCGTCGCCGCCGAAGGCGAGCAACGTCAGCGCATGGCAGCGGAGGCTGACGCAGCGGCCCGCAGCAAGGCGGTCGCCAATGACGCGGCGAAGCAGGCCAGGTCGCGCGAACTGCGTTCGCAGACCGCAGCCGTGGCAGCGGCAGAAGCAGGCGGCGTCGCCACCGACGCGGCAGCCTCCGACAGCACCCTCGACCGCGTTGAAGTCACCGGCAGCAGGGGCCGCATGACCGAACAGCCCGTGCGCAACGATCGCGAGCTCGCTCCGGACCAGTGGCTGCAGCGCATCCGCGAGCGTCGCGATAGCGGCGACCTCGACGGCGCCCGCCAGAGCCTGGCGCTGTTCCGCAAGGCCAATCCGCGCCTGCGCCTGCCCGACGACCTGCGCGCCCTCGCCGACTCGACGCGATGACCCTGGCCACGCTGGCGGAACCGGCTTCGTTCGAACTCGAGGTCAAGCACAGCCGCTTCATCGTCCATGCCGCGCCAGTGACGGCGCCGCAGGCTGCGCTCGACTTCATCGCGCAGGTGGGGGATCCGGATGCCACGCACAACTGCTGGGCCTACCGGATCGGCAGCGAGTACCGCTTCAACGACGACGGCGAACCGGCGGGCACCGCCGGACGCCCGATCCTCGCCGCCATCGACGGCCAGGGCCTGGACCAGGTCGTGGCGGTGGTGACGCGCTGGTACGGCGGCATCAAGCTCGGCGCCGGCGGCCTGGTCCGCGCCTACGGCGGCAGCGCGGCCGAATGCCTGCGCGTGGCGCCAAGGCGCGTGCTGGTGGTCCATGTCCGCATCGAGCTCGACCATGCCTTCGAAGACACCGGCGCGGTCCACGCCGCCATCGCAGCCCACGGCGCGGAGAAACTCGAGGAACACTTCGACGCGCAGGGCGCACGCCTGCTGTTGCGCCTACCCTCTGCCGAGCTGCCACCCTTGAAAGTGCGGCTTCGCGACGCCACACGTGACCGGGTGCGCCTCGGCGACGAACTCCCTGACATGTGAGTGACCTGATCGCCTTGAACGCCATCGATGCCACCCAGACCAAAGCCCCCGTCGGCAACCTGCGCACGCTGTGGCCATTCGTGCGCCAGCACCGGATCCTGTTCGTGGCCTGGCTGGTCGCATTGGCGGCATCGAGCACCGCGACGCTGATCTTCCCCAAGGCCTTCGGCACGATGATCGACCAGGCCTTCACCCAGGGCGGCGGCGCGATCGACCGCGCTTTCACGCTGCTGTTCGCCGTCGCGGTCGCCCTGGCGCTGGCCACCGCCGCGCGCTTCTACTTCGTGTCACTGCTCGGCGAACGCGTCGTCGCCGACCTGCGCCAGCGTCTGTATGCCCACCTGATCGGCCTGGATGCCGGCTTCCACGACCGCAACCGCAGCGGCGAACTGGTGTCGCGCCTGACCGCCGACGCCGAACTGCTGCGCAGCGTCGTCGGCTCGAGCATGTCGGTGGCGCTGCGCAGTTCGGTGACGGTACTGGGCAGCATCGCGATGCTGTTCGTCACCAGCCCGCGCCTGGCCGCCTTCGCCCTGGTCGGCATCCCGCTCGCGGTGCTGCCGATCGTGGTCGGCGGGCGGCGCCTGAAGAAAATCTCGCGGACCAGCCAGGACCGCATTGCCGACGCCAATGCGTTGGCCAACGAAACCCTCGGCGCGGTGCGCACGGTGCAGGCGCATGCGCGCGAGCCCTATGAGCAGGGCCGCTTCGGCAGCGCTGTGAAGACCGCGGTCGATACCGCGCGCCGGCGCATCCAGGCGCAGGCCTGGGTCACCGCGATCGCGATCATGCTGGTGTTCGGCGCGATCACGCTGGTGCTGTGGTCGGGCGCGCACGATGTGCTGGCTGGCCGGATGAGCGCCGGCACGCTCGGACAGTTCGTGCTGTACGCGCTGTTGTGCGGCGGCTCGGTCGGCGCGCTGGCCGAGGTCTGGAACGAACTGCAACGCGCCGCCGGTGGCATGGGCCGGATCAGCGAACTGCTGGTCGAGGAAACCGCAGTCGCCTCGCCGACGCAGCCGACCGCGCTGCCGGTTCCGCTGCAGGGCGCGATCCACTTCGACGACGTCACCTTCCACTACCCGCAGCGTCCCGATGCTGCCGCACTCGAAGGCTTCAGCCTGAGCGTGCGCCCGGGCGAGACCGTGGCACTGGTCGGGCCTTCGGGCGCGGGCAAGAGCACGGTGTTCTCGATGCTGCTGCGTTTCCATGATCCGCAGTCCGGGCAGGTCCGCATCGACGGCATCGACATCCGCCAGCTCGCATTGCCCGACCTGCGCGAAGCGATCGCGCTGGTGCCGCAACAGCCGACCATCTTCGCCAGCAGCGCGCGCGAGAACATCCGTTACGGCCGCCTCGACGCCGACGACGCCCAGGTGGAGCGCGCGGTGGCCGCGGCGCATGCATCCGACTTCGTCGCCGCCATGCCCAACGGCCTGGACACCGAGCTGGGAGAACGTGGCGCGCGCCTGTCCGGTGGCCAGCAGCAGCGCATCGCGATCGCCCGCGCCCTGCTGAAGGACGCACCGATCCTGCTGCTGGACGAGGCCACCAGCGCCCTCGACGCACAGAGCGAACGCGCGGTGCAGAAGGCACTGGAAACATTGATGGAAGGACGCACGACGCTGGTCATCGCCCATCGCCTGGCGACGGTGCTCAAGGCCGATCGCATCGTGGTCATGGACCACGGCCGCATCGTCGCCGAAGGGACGCACGCCCAGTTGCTGGCCCAGGACGGCCTGTACGCGGAACTGGCGCGGCTGCAATTCCTGGATTGAGCCGCGCGTGACGTTGGCGACGCTCCGGCGTCACCACCTTTGAGACGATTCTCATTGGCTTCGCGCTCCCGTGCACGCACCCTCCCATGGGTGTCGAATCACGCAAGGAGCCCCGATGACCAGATCACACGCGGCCGTACACGCGGCCGGACACGCCGCCGAACACGCTGCTGTTTTGGCGATGGGCATCGCAGAGCCGCCACCGGATGCAGCGAAAGCGCCGGCGGACTATTCGCATATCGCGTCGCGCGACATCGCGCTGCAGCTGGTCGAACAGGGCATGCTCTTCGAGATCACGTTGTTTCCCGAAGAACTGGGGGGCAACCGCGAACCGCATAACCTCATCTACGTGCCCCCGGGCATCCCGGAGATCATGGACCTGGTGACGGAAACGCTGCTGTCGCTGCGCAATGAAGGCCTGATCGACCGGCTCAGCTTCGATGTCGATTACAAGGGCAACAGCTTCGTGCCCAGCAGCATCAATGTCCGCGCGACGCATAACATCAAGAGCCGCAGCTTCGAGCCGCGCATCGGGGTCTGGTAACCGGACGCCACGACTTCGTAGCCCGGGCAGGTTCCAGGGGTCGATCCTCGCTCGGCCTCCGTGTATGCCCCGCTTGCCCGGGCTACGCTCCATCCGCCGGCCAGGCGCGTGCGATCAGCGCCCCGAAATCGAAATCGCGCGACAGCGTGCCCAGCGCATTGCCGTGGTCGCCGCCGATCCGGCTGCAAAAAAACGGTTCCGCCATCGGACTGCCGTTGCGCAGCAGCAGGCTGGCCTGCAGTGCCAGCGCCAGTGCCTCCACCCAGCGCCGGGCCTCCACCTGGGGCACCTCGGCCTCGCCAACGAGCACCGGCCGCAGCTCCTTCAGCTCCGCATCGAAGTCCGGGTCCAGGTGCCGGGCCGCCTCGAGCTCGGCCAGCAGCGCCTGCCCGGTCTGCGGCTCGCGCTGCAGCGCGCGCAGCACATCGAGGCACTGGATGTTGCCGCTGCCTTCCCAGATCGAATTGAGCGGCGCCTGCCTGTACAGGCGCGGCAGTATCGACTCCTCGACGTAACCTGCGCCGCCCAGGCACTCCTGGGCTTCGTTGACGAAGGCCGGCGCGCGCTTGCAGATCCAGTACTTGCCGATCGCGGTGGCGATTCGCGCGAATGCTGCCTCACCCGGATCATGCGCGGAGCGGTCGACCGCACGGGCGACGCGCATCGACAGCGTGATGGCTGCTTCCGCCTCGATGGCCAGGTCGGCCAGGACATTGCCCATCAGCGCGTGCTCGGCCAGGCGCACGCCGAAGGTCCGGCGGTGATGGGTGTGGTGCATCGCCTGCGCCAGCGCCATGCGCATTTCCGCGGCGGCACCGAGCATGCAGTCCAGCCGCGTCAGCATCACCATCTCGATGATGGTCGCCACGCCCCGACCCTCGTCACCGATCCGCCAAGCCCAGGCATCGGCGAACTCCACTTCCGACGACGCATTGGACCAGTCGCCGAGCTTGTCCTTGAGTCGCATCAGGCGGAACGCATTCTTGCCACCGTCCGGCCGCCAGCGCGGCAACAGGAAGCAGCTCAACCCGGCCGGCGCCTGTGCCAGCACCAGGAAACCATCGGACATCGGTGCCGAAAAGAACCACTTGTGGCCGACCAGCGAGTACTCGCCCTCCGCGGCCAGCGGCGTGGCGCGCGTGGTATTGGCGCGCACATCGCTGCCACCCTGCTTCTCGGTCATGCCCATGCCCAGCGTCACCCCGAGCTTGTGCCCGATGCCGACATCGCGCGGGTCGTAGTACGGCGAGATCGCCTTGCCGGCCCATTCGTGCAGGGCTGGCGCATGCCGCAGCACCGGGATGGCGGCGTGGGTCATGGTCAGCGGGCAACTGCTGCCCGGCTCGACCTGGTGGTGCAGGTAGCTCAGTGCCGCACGGGCGACATGCGCGCCAGGGCGCGGCTGCGACCACGACAACCCGGCAACCCCGTGCTCGATGCCCGCCTGCATGATGCGGTGGTAATTGGGATGAAACTCGACCAGGTCGATGCGCTGGCCGAATCGGTCGTGCGTGCGCAGGCGCGGACGGTCGCGGTGGGCATCGAAACTGAGCCGGTACAGCTCGTCACCGGCCAGCGCGCCATACGTCGCAAGCGCATCGGTGAAATCCCCACCGCCCTCGCGCACGACCGCCTCGCACAGCGCGCTGTCGTCGCGCCACAGGTCACGCGGCCCGAACTCCGGCGGCTGGTTCTCGACCAGGTGCGTGGCAAACGGCGGCAGCGGTGGCATCTGCGACTCCGGCACGGGCATGGGGTGATTCTAGGCCGGTGGCCATGAAGCAACGTCCATGGATCCCCGCCTTCGCGGGGATGACGGGCTGAAGCCAAAAAAGGCCCCGCAATGCGGGGCCTCCCAAGCCGATATTGCCGGGCTTGCGTCAGATCACGCCACTGGCGTGATGTTCGACGCTTGCGCGCCCTTCGGACCCTGCGTCAGCTCGTAGCTGACGCGCTGGCCTTCCTGCAGGCTGCGGAAGCCCTTGGCGTTGATCGCAGAGAAATGCGCGAACACATCTGCGCTGCCGTCCTCGGGCGAAATGAACCCGAAGCCCTTGGCGTCGTTGAACCATTTCACGGTGCCGTACTGCATGTCCTTATCAACCTCATGCTGGATGCGTTGTCGCGCAGGGTCCGACAGCCGGGCCCACGCGCCGGTCGAGTATGCAAACTGAACGCCGGCTTGACAATCACCCCCGCCCAGAACGATCGAGCAGGGCCGCCAGCAACGCCGGCAAACCGGCCGAGGCGACCGCCACATTGTCGAGCACGTCCTGCAGGGTGATGACCTCGTCCGGGTCCGGCCCCGCCCCCGCCGCCCAGTTGGCGACGATGGCCAAACAGGCGTAATCCAGGCCCAATTCGCGCGCCAGGCCGGCCTCGGGCATGCCCGTCATGCCGACCAGGTCGCAGCCGTCCCGGCGCATCCGCGCGATCTCGGCACGGGTTTCCAGGCGCGGACCCTGGGTCGCCCCGTAGCAACCTTCAGCGACCAGATCGACACCCGCCCGCGCCGCCGCCGCGATCACGTCCTGCCTCAACGCGCGCGTGTACGGCTCGCCGAAGTCGACATGCAGGACCTCGGACCCCTCTTCTTCACAAATCGTTGACACCCGCCCCCAGGTGTAATCGATCAGCTGGTCGGGACAGGCCAGCACGCACGGCCCGAAACGATCGCCGATGCCACCGACGGTATTGAGCGCCAGCACCCGCTGCGCGCCGAGCGACTGCAGCGCGGCCAGGTTTGCGCGGTAATTGATCTTGTGCGGCGGCAGCGAATGGCCTTCGCCATGGCGGGCGAGGAAGGCCACGCGATGACCGTCGAGCGTGCCGAGCCGGATCGGCCCGGACGGATCGCCGAAGCGCGTCGACGGCTGCAGCGTTTCCACGTCCTTCAGCGCGGCCAGCTTGTACAGGCCGGTGCCGCCGATGACGGCCAGGGCAATGCCACTCATCAGCTCAGTCCTTCAGTGCGTAGATCGCCGGCAGGTTGCGGCCCTGCTCGTGGTAGTCCATGCCGTAGCCGAACACGTAACGGTCCGGCACTTCGACGCCGACGTAGTCGGCATGCAGGCCCGGCACGCAGCGGTCATGCACCTTCACCGCCAGCGCGGCGATGCGCACGTCCTTGGCGCCCTGCTCCAGGCACCAGGCGCGGATCGCGGCCAGAGTGTGGCCCTCGTCGAGGATGTCGTCGGCCAGCAGCACGCGGCGACCCTGCAGCGGCGTCGCCGGGCGATGCTTCCAGGTCAGCTCGCCACCGGAGGTCGCACCGCGATAGCGGGTGGCATGCAGGTAGTCGAATTCCAGGTCGAGCCCGAGCGCGCCGACTTCCATCGCCAGTTGCGCGGCGAACGGCAGGCCGCCGTGCATGATCGTGAGATAGACCGGCACGTCGTCGTCGCCGTAGTCGGCGCGGATCGGCGCGGCCATGCGCTTGATGGCCTGTTCGAGCGTGGCCCGGTCGATCAGCAGGTCGGAATTGGCCAGTGCGGCGGCCAGGTCGTTGCTCTTGGTTGCGGTCGTGCTCATCAGGCCAGGCCCTCCAGGCGACTGCGCGCCGAACCGTAACGGCTGTCGGCCAACAGGCCGTCCCAGCCCATCGCGCCGCGGCCAATCAGGCCGGTCAGCGCCATCGTGTTGAGCGTGCGCCCCTTCACCGCTTCCAGCGATTCTTCGACCAGCTGCGGGTGGCACACCAGCACCACGTCGCAACCGGCATCGTAATGAGCGTCGATGCGCGCCTTGACGCCGCCCACCGAGAACGCCGCCTTCATGCCGATGTCGTCGCTGAAGACCACGCCGCGAAAACCCATCTCGCTGCGCAGCACGTCGTTGATCCAGAATTTCGAATAGCCGGCCGGCTCCGGTGCAACAGCCGGGTACTTCACGTGCGCCATCATCACCGCGTCGGCCTTGGCCTCGATGCCGGCGACGAAGGGCACCAGGTCGGTGGTGCGCAGTTCGTCGAGCGGACGCGGATCGACCGCATCGTCGAAATGGGTATCGGCCTGCACCGAGCCGTGGCCCGGGAAATGCTTCAGCGTGGCGGCCATGCCGGCAGCGTGCATGCCGCGCACGTAGGCGCGGGTGAATTCGGCGACCACGGCCGGATCCTCGGAGAACGCGCGGTTGCCGATCGCCAGGTTGCCGCGGCCGAGGTCGACCACCGGCGCGAAGCTGAGGTCGACACCGCTGGCCTGCACTTCGGTCGCCATCA
>Ga0102589_1003188_pt1 | contig 17505 bp, 16 predicted proteins | sample AraplaMF_Col_mLB_FD_76858 | JGI IMG/M metagenome (GOLD analysis project Ga0102589, IMG submission 76858) | Arabidopsis root microbial communities from the University of North Carolina, USA - plate scrape MF_Col_mLB | ecosystem: Host-associated > Plants > Roots > Endosphere | place: USA... | reverse complement strand
CACATAATCGGAAGCGGGAGCGGAAAGGAAGATCGCCGCCCCCACCATATCGTCCGGCCGCGCCCAGCGGCCCGCCGGAATTCGCTTCAGGATATCTGCGCTGCGTTCGGCATCGGCGCGCAGCGGCTCGGTATTATTGGTCTCGACATAGCCGGGCGCAATCGCATTGACATTGATGCCCCGGCTCGCCCATTCATTCGCCATCAACCGCGTCAGGCCGGCAAGGCCGCTCTTTGCGGCCGTGTATGAGGGAACGCGGATACCGCCTTGAAAAGACAGGAGAGAGGCGATGTTGATGATCTTCGCGCGCCGTCCGGATGTGATCGCATTCTTCGCGAAGGACTGGCAGAGGAAGAAGGCCGATTTCAGATTGGTGTCAATGACGGCATCCCAATCCTCTTCGGTGAAATCCAGTGCGTCGGCACGGCGGATGATACCGGCATTGTTGACGAGGATATCAGGAGAGGCTCCGGCAGCGACGGCCTGATCGACAACGGCGCGGGCAGCGTCTGTCTTTGAGAGATCAGCCGCGATGGTGTGAAAGCTGCGGCCGTGGCCGCGCACCAGTGCTTCCGTTTCCGTCATTGCCGAGCGCCCGACGCCGATGATGTCGGCGCCGGCGCTTGCAAGGCCGGCTGCGATCGCCTGGCCTATGCCGGTATTGGCACCGGTGACGATGGCGCAACGGCCGCTCAGATCGAAGCCGGTCACCGCAGCGCGTCCATCGGAACCTTGTCCATATCGGTAAAGCTCATGTTATCGCCCGCCATCGCCCAGATGAAGGCGTAGCGTCCGGTGCCGGCGCCCGAATGAATCGACCATCCCGGCGAGAGGACCGCATCGTGGTTCTTCAGGACGACGTGCCGGGTTTCACTCGGCTCTCCCATGAAGTGGAAAATGCGCGTCTGCTCCTGCATGCCGAAATAGAGATAGACCTCCATGCGCCTATCATGGACATGCGCTGGCATCGTGTTCCACACCGAGCCCGGCTCGAACATCGTCAAGCCGACGAGAAGCTGGCAGCTGTCGCAGACATCGGGATGCACATACTGGTTGATGGTCCGCGCGTTGGATTCCTCGGCCGAACCGAGCACCACCTTGCGCGCCATATCGCGGGTGATGAGCACCGTCGGGCAGGCGCGATGGGCAGGCGCGCTCAGCAGATAGAAGAGCGCCGGTTCACTGGCATCGCGGCTTTCGAAGCGAAGGGCTGATGACCCCATGCCGACATAGAGCGCTTCCTGGAAGCCGAGCTCGTAAGTCTTTCCCCCAACCGTGACGCTACCGGCACCGCCGATATTGACGATAGCGGCCTCGCGGCGTTCGAGAAACGCATCCGTCCCGGTCTCGGGAACGCGGGAGATTTCGAGAGCCTCCCGGGTCGGCGAGACACCGCCGACGATCATCCGGTCGAGATGGCTGTAGGTCAGGTTGATCTCGCCGGCGCGGAACAGGCTTTCGATGACGAAGCCTTCACGCAGCCCCTGCGTATTGCGGCGCGCGGCATCCTCAGGCCCGACGACTTGGCGGGTTTTGACAGATAGGGTCATTCATTTGCCTCTTGTCTTGAACATCTGCGTCAGCTCAGCACGACATATTCGGTCAATTGCCCGACGGTCGTGTCGGCCTTTTCGACGTCGAATACCTTCGTTCCGTGGCTCATGATCACGAAGCGATCGCAGACCTGGTAGGCATGGTAGAGATTGTGAGTGACGAGCACGCTGGAGACATTTTCGGCCTTCAGCTTCAGCACCTGGTTGAGCAGCGCTTCCGTCTCGCGAACGGAGAGAGCCGAGGTCGGCTCGTCGAGCAGCAGGACGCGCTTCTTGAAATAGACGGCGCGGGCGATTGCCACCGCCTGCTTCTGGCCGCCGGAAAGATTGCCGACGAGCGTATCGGGCGAGTCGATGCCGGCGATATGGACGGCGTTCTTCAGCACCTCCATGGCGATCTCGCGCATCTCTGCCTGCTTGAGAAAACCGAAGCGATCGGTCAACTCGCGACCCATGAAGATGTTGCGCGTGATCGAGAGGGAATCGACCAGCGCCGTATGCTGGTAGATCGTCTCGATACCGGCATCGGCCGAATCCGAACGGCAGGTGAAGAGCGTCCGCTTGCCGTCGACGGTCAGATATCCATCGCTCGGCTTGTGGATGCCGGAGATCAGGTTGACCGTCGTCGATTTTCCGGCGCCGTTGTCGCCGAGCAGGCCCACCACTTCGCCTTCGCCGATATGGAAGCTCAGGTTGCTGAGCGCCGTCAGCGCACCGAAGCTCTTTGAGATGTTGTGGAGTTCGAGAAGATTGGGTTTCGACATCACGCAAGCCCCCGCCGCTCGATGAGATGGTTGAAGATTGCCGCCAGCACGATGAGCGTCGCGATGAACATGTCGAGGTAGAAGCCCGGCGCTCTCAGGAGCAGCAGCACATCGGTGATGGTGTGGATGAGGAGCACGCCGAGGAAGATGCCGATGATCGATCCCCGGCCGCCGCGCAGCGACAGGCCGCCGATGACGCAGGCGGCGATCGCCTGCAGTTCGAGACCGGCGCCCTGCCCCGGCTGAACGCTGCCGACGCGGGTTGTTGCCAGGATGCCGGCAACGGCCGCCATGCCGCCGGCGATCGCAAAGCCGATCAGCTTGACGCGGCCGGTATTGATGCCGATCGCCTCGGCTGCGCCGCGATTGCCGCCGGTCGCAAACACGTGGTTGCCGAAGCGGTGGCTGTGCAGCAGCAGATGGAAGGCTGCGACCAGCAGGATGATCCAGATGAAGGCCGCGTTGATGCCGAAAAGGCTGCCCGAAAACAGGCTCGAAAAGGCGGCTTCCGGATCGAAGCGGACCTGAACGGCGCCGTTATAGAGCAGCACGGCACCACGCCAGAAGAGCAGGCCGCCAAGCGTCACGATGAACGATGGAAGCCCGAAGCGCAGCGTGATCTGGCCGTTCAGAAGCCCGATCATCACGCCCGCCAGAATACCGATCGGCGCGGCGATGAAGGCGCTGATGCCAAGATTGACGAGGCTTGCCATCAGGATGGCGGTGAAGGTGTAGACGGAGCCGATCGACAGATCGAACTCACCCGATATCATCAGCACACCGGCGCCAAGCGCCAGGCAGCCGAGCACCGGGATCGCCTTCATCAGGATCGTCAGGTTCTGCGGCGACAGGTAGCGAAAATCATCGGGATAGAGCAGCGCTCCGACGATACAGACGATCTGCAGCGTCATGAAGACGAGGAAGATTGCGCCTGCCGGCTTGCCCATGATCTGTTTGAGGATCGATTGTTTTTGGGTCCGCGACCGGGGCGCGGCACTCTCTGCAAGGATAGGTGTCACGGTCTGGTACTCGATTTTTGGGAGAGCGGGGAACCGGCCGTAAAGGCGGCTCCCCTTGTCTGTCGCTTAGCGGTAGCTGCCGATCAGCGGCTTGACCGAGCTGATGCGCGACTTGTCGAGGAAGGCGCCCTGGCCGGTGTCGACGTCGGTCGGCGTCAGGCCGTATTTTTTGGCGAGCGCGATCTGGGCGATCGGATAGTAGCCCTGCAGGTAAGGCTGCTGGTCCATGGTGGCGAACATCGCGCCGGATTCGACCGCGTTGACGATCTCGACCGCGAGGTCGAAGCCGCCGAACGGGATCTTGGCGCCTGCATCCTTGATTGCACCCGCCCCGACGGTCGAGGTGACCGAGCCGGTGCCGAACAGCGCCTTGACGTTAGGATTGGCGACCAGGAACTGGGCGATGATGTTCTGCGCCTCGGCCGGGTCCAGTCCGGCACGCACGGTCTCGACCTTGATGCCGGCTTCCTTCATCGACTTTTCGATGCCGCCGCCGCGGGCAACCGCAAAACTCGCCTCGGGGATTTCGCGCGGATTGAAGACGACGTCGCCGGACTTCAGGCCGAACTCCTTGATCATGCGGTTGCCAAGTTCATAGCCCGATGCGAACTCATCCATGCCGACATAGGCCTGGCGGCAATTGCCCTTGGCGCCTTCGAGGTCGTCATTGTTGAAGCCGATGACGATGATCCCGGCCTTGACGGCCGCGCAGATGCTGCTGTCGAACGCATCCGAAGAGGAGATCGCCACAGCGATGCCGTCGACGCCGCTTGCCGTTGCGCTCTCGATCAGGTCGTTCTGGCGGACCGGATCGTTGTTGGCATATTGCACGTCGAGATCGACGCCGAACTGTGCCGCTGCATCTTGTGCGCCCTTCACCACGGGGTTAAAGAACTGCACACTCGGATCAAGATAGATGATCATCGTCGCCTTGACGTCTGCGGCAAGCGCTGTCGACGAGGCCATGGCGGCAAAGCCCACGGCAAGCACCGCGGCTTTAAGATTGGTCAGTTTCATTTGCGTATCCTCCCTTTGGATGTGCAATACGGGTCGAAAGACCCAATTCTCGGCTGGCGAGCTCCGACCAAAGATCGCGCCAGCCGAGATTTCCCCCATCAAGCCCTTCCGCTCTCCTGCCTTGGCGAAAGGACCTGCTTAATCGTCAGGCGAACCAGGGCGCCGGGCGCCCGAGCGTCACGTGGATGCCCTTGAACTGCGAATATTCGTCGAAGCCGTAGCGGCCGAGCTCGCGGCCGAGGCCGCTTTTCTTGTAGCCGCCGATCGGCAGCTCCGGCGTGCCGTCGATGACGCTGTTGATCCAGCAGCGTCCGGCCCTGATGCGGCGGATGCTCTGCAGCGCGGTTTCGAGATCCTTGGTCCAGACGGAGGCCGAGAGCCCGTAATCGCTGGCATTCGCCATCGCCACTGCCTCGTCCGCCGTCTTGAAGGTCAGGGTCGACAGCACAGGCCCGAAGATCTCCTCGCGGGCGATCGACATATCGGGCGTGACGCCTGCAAAGACAGTCGGCGCATAATAGAGACCGGCCCCCTCGCCTGCCCGCGCGCCGCCGAGCAGCAGCTCGGCGCCTTCCCTGACGCCCGCTTCGACATAGGAATGAACCTTGGCGGCATGCGCCTCCGAGATCATTGCACCGATCTTGGTGCGCTCGTTCAGCGGATCGCCGAAAGTGACCTTGCGCGAGATATCGAGCAGCCGCTCCATCAGTGCATCGCGGATACCTTCCTGGACGAGGAGACGGCTGCCGGAAATGCAGCACTGCCCGGCATTGTGATAGACGCCGTAGGCGATGCCATCGGCGGCAGCTTCCAGATCGGCATCGGCAAAGACGATCTGCGGACCCTTGCCGCCGAGCTCCAGGCCGACGCGCTTGACGCTGCGCGCTGCAATTTCGCCGAGCTTGGTGCCGACGCGCACCGAGCCGGTGAATGCGACCATATCGGTGCCGGGATCTTCGGCAAGCACCTGACCGGCCGGATCGCCGTAGCCGGTGACGACATTGAAGACGCCGTCGGGAATGCCGGCTTCGCGGGCCAGTTCCGCCATGCGGATCGAGGTGCCCGAGGTGAATTCCGAGGGCTTCAGGACAACGGTGCAACCGGCGCCGATCGCCCAGGGAACGCGCTCGGAGGCGATGATGAAGGGGAAGTTCCAAGGCGTGATGATGCCGACGACGCCGACCGGTTCGCGAAGCACCAGGCCGAGGCGGTCATCGCCGATATTGTTGTGGGACTGCCCTTCGAGCGCGCGAGCCTGACCCGCCGCATAGGACCAGAGATCGGCGCAGAAGCCGATTTCGCCGCGCGCCTGCGCGATCGGCTTGCCGACCTCCAGGCTTTCGATCAATGCCAGCTCTTCCTGCCTCTGCAGGATGAGATCGGCAACCTTGAACATCAGCCGCGAGCGCTCTGCGCCCGACATCCGCGGCCAGGGACCGGTATCGAAGGCGCGGCGGGCAGCCGCGATCGCCTGTCTTACGTCATCTGCAGAAGCATCCGGCCATGTGCCGATCACCACACCCGCATGCCCGGGGCTGACGCGATCGATCGTCTTGCCCGACGATGCGTCGACAGACTTGCCATCGACAAGCATCTGATAGCGGGATTTAATGTGGAGACGCGGATCACTGGAATCGGGCGTGATGAAGTTCGACATTTTAGACAACAATGCTTCCTCAAGGCCGGACGCAAGCTGCCGGCCCCTCCCTATTTGCCCGGCTTTTGCACCGCCGGATTTATGTTGCGTTTGAATTGTATGGTACTGTATGGTGGTTTTAAATGGATGTCAACGCATGACGGCGGCACGAGATATGCACCTCGAAACTTTAAAGGTTGAGACCGGCGAAACCGCCGCGGCACAGGTCGAGCGGGATCTGCGCGAACTGATCATTCAGCTGGAGCTCGCTCCCGGCGTGCGGCTTTCCGAACAGGACATCGCCACCCGCATGGGCGTATCGCGCCAGCCGGTGCGCGAAGCCCTGATCGCGCTCGGAAAATCCAAGCTCGTCGACATCCGCCCAAATCGCGGCACCGTCGTCGTCCGCATCTCGGCGCGGCAGATGATGGAAGCCCGCTTCGTGCGTGAGGCGCTGGAGACGGCGGTTGCCCGCCGCGCCAGCGAAAGCTTCGACACCTGGACGCGGCGGCGGATCGATACGATCCTCATGCGCCAGCGCGCCGCCATGGAGGCGCAGGACCACAACGCCTTCCGCCGCGAGGACGAGCAGTTTCACATCGCGATCGCCGAGGGCGCGGGCTGCAGCCTCGCTTGGAACGCCATCTCCGACATCAAGGCGCATATGGACCGCGTCTGCAATCTGCAGCTCCGCCATCCGGATTCCATGCTGCGGCTGATCGCCGAACACGAGGCGATCATCACGGCGATCGATACGCGCAACCCCGACGCCGCCGATGCCGCCATGCGCGCGCATCTGAACGGCATTCTCTCGGACCTGCCGCAGATCGAAGCGGACCATCCGGATCTCTTCGAATAGCGCGGATCCGGCACTCCGCCGTCTCGCCCTTGAGTTAAATCGATATTTATGCGGCAAACCTAATTCGAGCCGCGGTTACCGCTTTTCTTCTCGAATCTCCCTTTGTAGCGTCCTCCCACCTTGGGGATGGAGCAGAGATGGGATCGTCGTCGGATTTCAATGCAGAACTACACGCGCGCCCGTCGATCTATTTCGATGGCCCGGCTTTCGTCGAACACGTCGCCATCATGCCGGACGAAGGCAGCGCGGCGAGCCATATGGGATTTCACGACACCCTGTCGAATGAAGCGGACGTCGCGGTCCGCGTCGAGCGCCACACCGAATTCGTAACGGTGACGCGGCTTCGCAAGCTCTCAACCGACGCCGCCGAATGGCCCGCGTCGGAGCTATCGGATGCCGAGGTGGTGGAACTGACCGGCATCGCATCGCCAAAACAGATCTGCCGGGTGGCGATCCTGGTCGTCGACGAAACCGCCGAGGACCTCCCGCCGCATCTGGCAAGATTCGGCTTCGGCGACACCGCCGCCTCCTTCATCGGTGGCGGCTCCGCCCTTGTGTGCTCCGATTTCAAGGTGCGGCAGGATGGGTCGAGCCGTATCCTGCTCTTCAACAGGGATCTGAACGCCCATCGCCTCGGGCGGATGGTGCGGCGGATATTCGAGATCGAGACCTATCGGGCGATGGCTCTGCTCGGCCTGCCGGTCGCTCATCGTCTGGCCCCGATGATCGGTGCCTATGACCGGAAGCTGATCGAGTTGACGAACCGCAATCTGCTGATCCCGGCAGACGAGCACAAGGAACTGCTGGCCGATATCACGGTGCTCTCCTCGCAGATCATTTCGGCGGCCGCCGAGACCCGCAACAGGTTCAGCGCCACCGGCGCCTACACGACTATTGTCGAGGAACGCATCGCGCTGCTGCGCGAAACCCATGTGCCCGGCTTCCAACGCTACGGCACCTTCGTGGCGCGCCGCTTCAAGCCCGCCGTCCGCACCTGCCAGGCGACGGCGCTAAGGCTGGAACAGCTGTCACAGGCGACCACCCACCTGATCGACCTTCTGCAGACACGCATTCAGGTGGAGATCGAGCACCAGAACGCCGTGCAGATCCAGGCCATGGCCGAACGGGCGGCGACACAGGTGAAGATTCAGCGCGCCGTCGAGGGCTTTTCGATCATCGCGATCAGTTACTACCTGCTCAGCCTGCTTAAGGTCGTGTTCGAAACCGCAGACCATGCCGGATATCATATCGATCCGCTGGTCATGCTGGTCTCGATCCCGATCGTCATCGGCACGGTCTGCCTGACGATCCTGCGCGTCAAGCATGCGTTGAGTTCGGAGCACTAGGGAGCGGACTGCCCTACTCCCTGATAGCCGCGGCGAGATAGCGGGTGAGCTCGGCGGCGGGTCTCTCCTTTGCCAGCCCCGCGGCCTGCCCGGACCACATGCTTGAGAAATCGGGGCTGCCGGTCTTCTCGGCGGCCGTGCGTAGCGGGATCAGGGCGCCACCGGCTGTCGGGAACGCCGGAGCGATATCCGAGAGCGGGCCGAGCTCGCGCATCAGCCGGTTCATGAAGCCGCGGGCCGGGCGGCCGGTGAAGACATTGGTCAGCGCCGTCTTGTCCGCGCCCCCAGCGCGTAGCGCCTGGCGGTGAAACTCCGTAACTTTTGCTTCCGGCGTCAGGAGATAGGCCGTGCCCACCTGGACGGCGGATGCGCCGAGCTCGAAGGCGGCGCGCACACCGCGCTGATCGGCAATGCCGCCGGCGGCGATCACCGGCACAGAGACGGCATCGGCGATCTGCGGGACGAGCGCGAAAGTCCCGACCTGGGTTGCCATATCCATGCTCAGGAAGTTGCCGCGATGGCCGCCCGCCTCGTATCCCATGGCGATGACGGCATCGACGCCGCGCTCTTCGAGCCAGCGCGCCTCGGCTACCGTGGTGGCAGAAGCGATGATCCTGGCATTCGTCGCCCTCACCCTTGCAAGCAGCGCGTCGCCCGGAAGCCCGAAATGGAAGCTGACGACCTCGGGACGATACTCCTCGACGATCTCGCAGAAAGCCGCGTCGAACGGCGCGCGATTGGACGATGGAACAGCATCGGCCGGATCGAGACCGAGCTCAACGTAGTAGGCAGACAGCGCCGCCCGCCACAGCATCTGTGCGGAGGGGTCCGGCGCAGGAGCGGCATGCGCGAAGAAGTTCACGTTGACAGGCTTTCGCGTCGCGGCGCGGATCTGGTCGAGCGCGCTTCGCATCTGTTCGACCGTCAGCATCGCCCCAGGCAACGAGCCCAGACCGCCGGCCTCGCTCGTCGCGATCACCATCTCCGGCGTCGTGGCTCCCGCCATCGGCGCCTGGATGATCGGGAGATCGATGCCGAAGAGATCGGTGATGCGGCTGTCTTTCCGGGATTCCATGGTCACGACTTCCTTTTCTCTGGCGCCCGCCGGCAACCCTATTCGGATTTGGCGTCCTGTTCAGCCTGCTTCCGGCGAAATTCCGGAGTGGTCACCCCGCCGACGCCCCAGTTTTCCAATTCGACCTCGTCGATGACGACAAATGTCGAAGCATGCGGCTTGCCCATCACTTCGAAAAGCAGATCGCTGACGCCCTTGATCAGCGCCTTCTTCTGCTCCGGCGTCGTAGCCTGCGCGCCTGGCTCCGTTCCTTCGCGCGTCACCTTGATATTCACATAAGGCATGGTTCTTACCTTCGCTATGCCGGTCGTCTGATCCGACGCGGCGGTTGATGAACGTGGAGAGCTGCCCGCGCAGAACGCGGGCAAGCGTGAGTTACCAGCGTCCGGCGTGCTGGCCGCCATCGACATTGATGGTTTCGCCGGTCAGGAAGCGGGCGCGCTCGAGATAGAGGACGGCATCGACGACATCGCCGATCTCGCCCATGCGGCCGACCGGATGCAGGCCCTTGAGGAATTCGTGGGTTTCGGCGGGATGCATCGGCGTCTTGATGATGCCGGGTGCCACGGCATTCACGCGCACGCCACGCTTTGCATATTCGATCGCCAGACCGCGGGTGACAGCATCAAGGCCGCCCTTTGTCAGCAGGGCGAGACCGGACGGCACGTCGGCGAGAGCCTGATGGACAAGCGTCGTGGTGATCTGAACGATATGCCCGTCGCGATGCTTTTCCAGATGGGGCAACGCCAGCTGCGTGATATGGAAAAAGCCCTCGATATTGACCTTCAGCACATTGGCGAGCTCGTCCGTCGTATAGTCAACGAAGGGCTTGCCGATGAAGACGCCGGCATTGTTGATCAGCGTATCGATGCGGCCAAAGCGCTCGATCGCGGTATCGACGAGTATCTGCGCGACGGCGCGCTCGCCGATATCACCGGGTACCGCGACGATGCCGGTGTCGGCGGATTGTTTGATGTTGCGGGAATTGGCGACGACGGCATAGCCTGCCTCGCGATAGGCCTTGACGATGCCGGCACCCAGGCCCTGCGAGGCGCCGGTGACGATGACGACTTTCTGTTCGCTGCTCATGATGATTTCCTTCCTTGTCCGGCCGCTGACTGCGGTCAGCCGGCGGGCTGATTGTCTTGCCCACCAGAGGTAGGCTGGTGACTTCTTGTGTGAAATTGGCTATTGGTTCTCAGTGGCTGAGAAAAAACGCACAGAGCCTGACTGGCAGGACATCCGCGTCTTCCTGGCGCTCGGGCGGCATCGCAGCCTCTCGGCGGCGGCCCGCACCCTATCCGTCAATCACGCGACCATCGCGCGGCGGATCCGCTCGCTCGAGGCGACGCTCGGCGAGAAGCTGGTCGAGAGACGGCCGGATGGTTACGTCCTGACAGCAGCGGGCACGCAGGCGCTCGCGGTTGCCAGCGACATGGAGACGGCAGTTCAGACGCTGGTACGCGGCGGCACCGATGGCGCGCCCAGGGGGCTGGTTCGCATCAATGCCCCTCCGGCGCTTGCGCAGGGTTTCCTCACGGAGCGCCTGGCCGAAATCCCGCTTCAGTTTCCGGGACTGGACATCGATCTCGCCACCGATCTTCGCTCGGTGAGCCTTGAGCGTCATGAAACAGACATTGCCATTCGTCTCGGCCGGCCTCAGGATGGAGACCTGATGGCAAAGCTGCTGCTGCCGATGGCGTTCGGCTTCTACGGCACGCCGGCCATCTGCCAAGAGGTGGAGGAAGGTGCTGCGCCGAAATTCATCGGGTTTGACGAGACGAACTCGTATCTGCCGGAAGCCGCATGGCTTGCCCGGGAGTTCCCGAATGAACGGCTGGTGTTTCGCGCCAACAACCAGGTCGCGCAGGCAACCGCCGCCAGATCGGGCGCTGGATTGGCGCTTCTGCCACACTATATCGGACGCGCCGAGCGCTCCCTCAGGCTCTGCCGGCTCGAGCCGGTTCCGCCGCCGCGCGAGATCTGGCTGCTCACTCGGCGCCAGGATCGCAAGGAGACGCCGATACGAGCCGTCTGCGATTTCATCGCCCGGAAGTTTGCTGAGGAGCGAACGCTTTTCGAGGCGTGAGACTGACGAAGATCAACATGGGAGGAAGAAAATGGCCGAACCCGACCGTTGGCGCCACATGGCAAGCGCACCGAGAGACGGCAGCCGGATCCTTGTGACGATCCGCGCCGTCGAACAGGGGCCTGCCGAGGTCGATCTTGCCTATTGGTCGAATGGCGACCGGTTTGGCGCCGAGGGCTGGCGGGCATCGGATTCCTCGCCGGGGCAGATCATCGAATATGCCGAACCGGAACTGAAGTGTTGGATGCCGCTTCCAACGGTGGACGTGAGCCGCGCCGCAATGCCCACACCCTGGGAAGGCGAGGACGAACAGAATCTCGACGGCTCCGGGATCTGAGAGCCAAAAAGATAGCGGCGGCGTAACGCTTTGAGTGGTTTTTGCGGGCTGATCGCGATCGGCAGCGCGGGGCGCTTCATCTTTTTGCTCGAAGCGTGCATAATGTCATGAAATTATCGCCTTCAAAACGAGACAATTCATGCGCCGCCAAGCCAATCCTTTCGCTACAGATCCGACACCCGCAACAAAGCCGGTCGTCTGGCGCCCGAGCGTGGCGAAGCAGAAGGGCGAGACGAAGCATGGGGCCCTGACCGAGCGGATCATCGCCGATATCGATTCCGGCATTCTCAAACCGATGGACCGGATGCCGACGCATCGCGACCTGGCGCGCGAACTCGGCCTTTCGGTGCAGACCGTCAGCCTTTCCTACAAGGAAGCGGAAAGGCTCGGTTACCTGAGCGGCGAGATCGGCCGCGGCACCTTCGTCAAGGCGCGCGTGACGGACCGCGCGGGCCGGATGATGCTCGATCACAGCCAGAACGAGGTGCTCGACCTCTCGATCATTCGCGCCGTCTATCTCGATGCGCATGAGGACGCTTCCCGCGAGATTTTTCGCGAGCTTGCGGAGAGCGATATTGCGAGCTTCATGCGTCCATGCCGCCCGATCGCCGGGCTCGACCGGCATCGCGAAGCGGCGCGGCTCTGGCTGCAGCCGATGGGTGTCAGTGCCGGCGCCGAGCGCATCCTCGTCACCAACGGGGCGGCGCACAGCATCTTCCTCGCCCTGAGCTGCATCATCCGCTCCGGCGATGTCGTGCTGTGCGAAAACCTCACCGATCACGGCATCATCGGCCTCTCCAACATCCTCGGCTTCAGCCTGAAGGGATTGCCGACCGATGCTGAGGGTATCTTGCCTGACGCGCTGGAAGCGGCCTGCGCCGTCGGCAGTGTCAGGGCGTTGGTGCTCATTCCGACGCTCAACAACCCGACCAGTCATGTTGCCGGCGCAGAGCGCCGGCGCGCGATCGCCGAGATTGCGCAGCGCTACGGCATCTTCGTCATCGAGGATGAGGTCTACAGGCCGATGATCGAGGAGGACCTGCCTTCCATCACCGAGCTACTGCCCGATCTCGGCTTCTTCGCCACAAGCTTCACCAAGACGGTGCTCACCGGCCTGCGGGTCGGATATCTCGTCGTCCCGCCCGCCTATTCGATCCGCGCTGCTTCCATTCTTAGGGTATCGAGCTGGAGCGGCACCTATCTCACGGCCGAGATCGCCACGCGCTGGGTCGAGAACGGCACAGCACAGGAATTGCTGGCGATACAGCGCGATGAGGCGCGCTCGCGCCAGGGCATTGCCGCCGAAATCCTCGGCGATCATTTTGCTTCCAGCCACCCGCTGTCGCTCTGCGCCTGGCTGAAAGTGCCGCAGCACTGGACGGAAGACGGGCTGGTGCGCTCGCTGGCCAACCAGAATGTCGCGGTCACACCGTCCGAGCCCTTCATTGCCGGCCCCGGCCATGGCGGCGGCATCCGGATCTGCCTTGGCGGGCGGATGAGCCACGCGACACTCCGGAAAGCGCTGACGACAGTGCGCCAGGCTTTCGAGCAGTTGCCGCCCGTCTATGACGTCGGCTCCATCGGATGATGTCCGGTTCAGGACAATCATTGAATCATTACAATATAATAATTGACATGATTTTACTTCGCTCTCAACATGACAATCATGAAGAGCGAGCCGAGATCAAGAGAGAACGAGACGCTGCCGATCAGCCTGGCTGATATCGAGCGCGCTGCCGATCGCATCCGCGGACGGGTGACGCGCACGCCGCTCGCTCGCTCCGCTTCCCTCTCCGAGCGGGCGCACCAGCCTGTCCATCTCAAGCTCGAGACCCGCCAGCCTATCGGTGCCTTCAAGCTGCGCGGCGCGACGAATGCGATTCTCGCGCTCGATCCTGTGGCCCGCGAGCGCGGCCTCGTCACCGCCTCGACCGGCAATCACGGCCGCGCCGTCGCCTATGCCGCGCAGGCGCTCGGCATTCCCGCAACTGTCTGCATGTCATCGCTGGTACCGACCAACAAGGTCGAGGCCATCAGGGCGCTCGGTGCCGAAATCCGCATCGTCGGCGTCTCGCAGGACGACGCGCAGGATGAGGTCGAGCGGCTCGTCGAAAGCCGCGGTCTGACGCCGATACCGCCGTTCGATCATGCTGACGTCGTTGCCGGTCAGGGCACGATCGGCCTCGAGATCGTCGAGGATCTGCCCGATGTCGCGACCGTTCTCATCCCCCTGTCCGGCGGCGGACTGGCAGGCGGCATCGCTGTCGCGGTCAATGCGCTGAAGCCGCAGGCGCGGATCATCGGCATCTCGATGGAGCGCGGCGCCGCCATGTATGCATCGATTGCCGCCGGCAGGCCCGTTGCGGTCCGCGAAGAGGAGACGCTGGCGGATTCACTCGGCGGCGGCATCGGCCTTTCAAACCGTGTGACTTTCCCGCTGTGCCGCGATCTGCTCGATGAGATCGTGTTGCTGACCGAAGACGAGATCGCCGCGGGAATCCGTCACGCCGCACGCGAGGAAGGCGAGATCGTCGAGGGCGCCGGAGCGGTCGGCATTGCCGCCATTCTCGCGGGCAAGGTGGAGCTCACCGGCCCCACTGTCGTCGTCCTCTCGGGCAGCAATATCGACGCCCGGGTTCACCGGCATATCATCGAGGGAGGTGCTGCATGAGCCGCATCCGCATTTTGACGGAAAGGGACCTGCGCGCCGTCGTCAGCCTTGATATTTCGGCCGTCGACTGCATCGAGCAGGCCTTCCTGGCGCTGGCGACGCAGCCGGTGGCGATGCCGCCGATCCTGCGGCTCGACATTCCCGAATTCCGCGGTGAAGTCGACGTCAAGACGGCCTATGTGCCGGGCTTCGATGGCTTCGCGATCAAGGTCAGTCCCGGCTTCTTCGACAATCCGAAGCTGGGACTGCCCAGCCTCAACGGGCTGATGATCCTGTTCAGCGCCAAGACGGGCCTCGTCGAAGCCCTGCTTCTCGACAACGGCTATCTGACCGACGTGCGCACCGCCGCAGCCGGTGCGGTCGCCGCCCGGCATTTGTCGCGCAACGAGGCTTCCGTCGCCACGATCTTCGGCGCCGGCATGCAGGCGCAGCTGCAGCTCTCGGCGCTGATGCTGGTGCGCCCGATCAAATCGGCCCGCATCTGGGCGCGCGATCATGCAAAGGCGGACAAGCTCGCGGCCGAATGCGCGCGACAGCTCGGCATCGGCGTTACCGCCTTCTCCGATCCGCGCGAGGCAATGCGCGGCAGCGACATCGTCATCACGACCACACCGGCCGAAAAGCCCATCCTAATGGCCGATTGGCTGGAACCCGGCCAGCACCTGACCGCGATGGGATCGGATTCCGAACACAAGAACGAGATCGATCCGGCCGTTTTCGCCCGCGCCACCTATATCGCCGACCGCCTGTCGCAGACGCGCATTCTCGGCGAGCTGCACCACGCCATCAAGGCGGGTTCGGCCACGCAGGAACAAGAGTTCGCCGAGCTCGGTGCGGTGATCGCCGGCACGGGGAAGGGCCGCGTCAGCGCCGGGGACATAACCTTTGCCGACCTGACCGGTACCGGCGTGCAGGACACCGCGATCGCCAATCTGGCCGTCAGCCGCGCGACAGCGGCAGGCAGCGGTCAGACAATCGAAAACAAAAGAGAAATGGGAGATGCCGCGTGAGCGTGACGCTGAACTTTACGCGTGAGGAATATGCCGAGCGCCTGTCCAAGACCCGTCATGCAATGGAGAAGGCCGGCATCGATCTGCTTGTCGTCACCGACCCGTCCAACATGCACTGGCTCACCGGCTACGACGGCTGGTCCTTCTATGTGCATCAATGCGTGCTGGTGCCGCCATCAGGCGAGCCGATCTGGTATGGCCGCAAGCAGGATGCCAACGGCGCCAAGCGCACCGCGTACCTTCACCACGATAATATTGTCGGCTACCCGGACCACTATGTGCAGTCGACCGAGCGCCACCCGATGGATCTGCTCTCGCAGATCATCGACGAGCGCAAATGGTCGGGGCTGACCGTCGGCGTCGAGATGGACAACTACTATTTCTCGGCGGCAGCCTACGCCTCGCTTCAGAAAAACCTGCCGAACGCCCGCTTCAAGGACGCAGCCGGCCTCGTGAACTGGCAGCGCGCCGTCAAGAGCCCGACCGAACTCGACTATATGCGCAAGGCCGGCAAGATCGTCGAGCTGATGCACAAGCGCATCGTCGAGGTCGTCGAACCCGGCATGCGCAAATGCGATCTCGTCGCCGAGATCTATGACGCGGGCATCAGGGGAACGCCGGAGTTCGGTGGCGACTACCCGGCAATCGTGCCGCTTCTGCCGTCGGGCGCCGACGCTTCCGCGCCACACCTCACCTGGGACGACAAGCCGATGCGTATTGGCGAGGGCACGTTCTTCGAGATCGCCGGCGCCTACAAGCGCTATCATTGCCCGCTGTCGCGCACCGTCTTTCTCGGCAAGCCGACGCAGGCCTTTCTCGACGCCGAGAAGGCGACGCTCGAAGGCATGGAAGCCGGGCTTGCCGCGGCTAGGCCGGGCAACAGCTGCGAGGACATCGCCAACGCCTTCTTTGCCGTGCTGAAGAAATACGGGATCATCAAGGACAACCGCACCGGTTACCCGATCGGGCTCTCCTATCCGCCGGACTGGGGCGAGCGCACCATGAGCCTGCGCCCCGGCGACCGGACGGAACTGAAGCCCGGCATGACCTTCCATTTCATGACCGGCCTCTGGCTCGAGGATATGGGGCTGGAGATCACCGAGAGCATCGCGATCACTGAAACGGGCGTCGAATGCCTGTCGAATGTGCCGCGCCAGCTGTTCGTGAAGGGTTGATGCAATGCTGACCAGCGCCGCGCTCCGTCCCTCGCCGATCACGCCCTCCGTCGATTTCGACGGCAAGGGCGTGCAGCACGGACATCTGCGCCTGCCCTATAGCCGCGATGACAGCGCCTGGGGCTCGGTGATGATCCCGATCTGCGTCATTGCCAACGGCGAAGGCCCGACCGCGCTTCTGACCGGGGCCAATCATGGCGACGAGTATGAGGGGCCAGCAGCACTCTTCGAACTGGCGCAGACGCTTGATCCAGCTGCGATCAACGGACGGGTCATCATCGTTCCGGCGCTCAATTATCCTGCCTTTCGTGCGGGCACGCGCACCTCGCCGATCGACCGGGGCAATCTGAACCGCAGCTTTCCGGGCCGTCCGGATGGCACGGTGACGGAGAAGATCGCCGACTACGTCACGCGGCATCTGATACCGCTCGCCGATATCGTGCTCGACTTCCACTCCGGCGGCAGGACACTGGATTTCCTGCCCTATGCAGCAGCCCACGAGCTGCCGGACAAGGACCAGGAAGCGCGCTGCTTCCATGCCGTCGCTGCCTTCGCCGCCCCCTTCTCGATGAAGATGCTGGAGATCGATGCGGTCGGCATGCTCGATACGACCGTCGAGGAGATGGGCAAGATTTTCGTCACCACCGAACTCGGCGGTGCCGGGACCGCCACGGCACGATCGATCGAGATTGCCCGCAAGGGTAGCCTCAACCTCCTGCGGCATGCCGGAATCCTTTCGGGTGAACCGAATGCCGCGCCCACTCGTTGGTTGGATATGCCATCGAGCGATTGCTTCAGCTTTGCTGAGGACGAGGGACTGATCGCCTTCGCCGTCGATCTCGGCGATCCGGTGAAGACCGGCGAGGTCGTCGCCCGCGTCTACCCCGTCGGCAAGACCGGAATTTCACCCATCGAGTACCGCGCCGCCATGGATGGCGTGCTCGCGGCTCGCCA
>Ga0102589_1003186_pt1 | contig 17508 bp, 17 predicted proteins | sample AraplaMF_Col_mLB_FD_76858 | JGI IMG/M metagenome (GOLD analysis project Ga0102589, IMG submission 76858) | Arabidopsis root microbial communities from the University of North Carolina, USA - plate scrape MF_Col_mLB | ecosystem: Host-associated > Plants > Roots > Endosphere | place: USA... | reverse complement strand
TTGCCCGCAAATACATGATGAACTACTTAGAAAAAAATCCACCAATTAATGAACAAATGTTAAAAATGATGATGATGCAAATGGGACAAAAACCTTCCCAAAAGAAAATCAATCAAATGATGAGCGCAATGAGCAAGCAACAAACAAAATAAGCGCTAAAAGACACTCGCTAAGAGTGTCTTTCTTTTTTTAGTTATAGAGTTTAAAACTTTTAAAAATTCTGTATTTTTGGTAAACTGAAAACATCGCTCATTTTAAGGGAGGAGGAGAAGAATGAAGGTATTTATTAATTTAGCGTGGTTTTTTAAACAGGAAAAACGAGCGTACATAATCGGAATTATTATGTTATTTGGTGTCGCGCTTCTTGAACTTGTAGCCCCGAAAGTACTAGGTATTGTGGTAGATGAAATTAATAATGGAACATTAACATCTGAAAAATTGTTGAAGTGGGTTATTTTGTTAGTGGTTGTAGGGGTTACTATGTACATATTACGTTATTTATGGCGTATTATGATTTTTGGGTCTTCGTTAAAATTAGCCCGTCAATTACGAAAGAATTTATATGAACATTTTACAAAGATGAGTCCATCTTTTTATCAATCACGTCGAACTGGAGATTTGATGGCGCATGCGACCAATGATATTCAGGCGATTCAACAAACTGCTGGATCGGGGGTTCTAACGCTCGTTGATTCATTAGCGGTTGGTGGATGTGTACTCGTAGCGATGGGCTTTACAATTAGTTGGAAGTTGACTTTGTTAAGCTTAATTCCAATGCCGATTGTAGCGATTTCGACAAATTATTATGGAACGTTATTACATAAAAGATTTCATAAAGCGCAGCAATCGTTTTCGGAAATCAATGATAAAGTGCAAGAGAGTATGAGTGGGATGAAGGTAATCCGGTCACTTGGACAAGAAAAAGAAGATTTACAAGCATTTCGAAAAAAGTCAGAAGATGTCGTACATAAAAATATGTTGGTTGCACGTATTGATTCGTTGTTTGATCCGACCATCTCTCTTATCGTTGGATTTTCTTTTTTAATTGCAGTATGTTACGGGTCAGTATTAGTTGTGAGAGACGAATTGACTGTAGGTAATCTTGTTACATTTACAACGTACTTAGGTACCCTCGTTTGGCCAATGTTAGCGTTTGGATGGTTGTTTAATATTATGGAGCGTGGGCGTGCTTCGTATGACCGTGTAGAGAAAATACTCTCTCAAAAATCAGATGTCGTAAATAGAGAAGATGCTGTACATAAAGTAGCAAGCGGTGATGTGACATTTGTGGTTGATTCATTTTCATATAAGAAAAATGAATTGTCGCAGCTAATAGATGTTCACTTTGATTTGAAGAAAGGTGAAACACTAGGAGTTGTCGGCCGTACGGGTGCGGGGAAAACGACGTTATTAAAATGTTTAATCCGTGAGTATGATCATTTTAATGGTGAATTAAAAGTTGGGGAGCGGGATATTCGTGATGTGACACTTTACGGTGTTCGTTCTGCCATTTCATATGTGCCGCAAGATCATTTTTTATTTTCAGCGAGTATAGGGGAAAATATTGCCTTCGGAAAGGCGGATGCTACATATAATGAAATTACCCGCGCTGCAGAGATTGCTTGTATTCATAATGACATCCTCCAATTTTCAGAAGGGTATGAAACAGTAGTAGGAGAAAGAGGAGTTTCTTTATCTGGAGGTCAAAAACAGAGAATTTCTATTGCGCGTGCTTTATTAACAGATGCTGAAATTTTAATTTTGGATGATTGTTTATCAGCAGTAGATGCAAAAACAGAAGAAACGATTTTAAGTGCATTAAAGAGGGAAAGAGCAGGGAAAACAACGATTATTACTGCTCATCGCTTAAGTGCAATTCAACATGCCAATCTTATACTTGTTGTGGATGAGGGGCGAATTGTGCAACGAGGTACACATGAGCAATTAATGGAAGAAAACGGTTGGTATAAAGAAATGTATGAGAGCCAGCAGTTAGAAGCATTAGTCGAGAAAGGAGGCGTATGATGACTAAGAAGAAGCGGAGTGATTTAAGTAGGTTACTTTCTTATATGAAGCCATATAAAGGATTGCTATCTTTAGCATTTGTCTTTTTAGTTGGTGCAACTGTAACCGAAATGATGGGGCCTTTTTTAATTAAACAATTTCTTGATGAACATTTAGTACCACGTAACTTTGATCAATCAGCACTTGTTACACTATTTGTAGTGTATCTTATTGCTCATTTATTAAAAGTATTATTTACATATTTAGACTTATTATATTTTCAAAATATCGCTTTTAAAATTGTTCAAGATATGCGTGTGGAAGTATATGATCATGTTCAAAAGCTGTCATTAAGTTTCTTTGATCGTACGCCGATTGGTACGCTCGTATCGCGCATAACGAATGATACGGAAGCAATTAAAGATTTTTATGTAAGTGTATTGTCCACATTTGTCAAAAATGTAGTCTTTTTAATAGGTATTGTAGTAGCAATGTTTTTATTAAATGTAAAATTAGCTCTATTTTCTCTCATATTAATTCCGATCATGTTTGCAATTATGGTGCTATATCGCCGGAAAAGTGCAGTTTTTTATTTAGAAGTACGTAATCAACTTAGCGTGCTAAATGCAAAGTTAAATGAGTCTATTCAAGGAATGAATATTGTTCAAGTGTTCAGACAAGAAAAGCGCATGAGAAAAGAGTTTGAAGAAGTGAATGATAAACATTATAGTGCAGGGCGACGTACGTTAAAGTTAGATGCGTTACTTTTACGTCCAGCAACGGATTTAGTTCATATTGTAGCTATTGCGTTAGTCCTTGGTTTATTTGGAATTGATGCTTTAAAGAGCCCTGTTGAAGTAGGAGTTCTGTATGCCTTTGTTAACTATATACACCGTTTCTTCCAGCCTGTAAATGAGATGATGATGAAATTATCATTTTTCCAACAGGCACTTGTTTCATCATCACGTGTATTTCATTTAATGGATGAAAAAGATTTAGCGCCAGTTCAGAAAGGGGAGGGAAATCCTCAAGTCGTTAATGGAGATATTGAATTTAAAAATGTTACTTTTTCATATGATGGTAAACGAGATGTTTTAAAAAATGTATCTTTTCACGTGAAACAAGGGCAAACGGTTGCTTTCGTTGGACACACTGGTAGTGGAAAAAGTACCATTATGAATTTGTTAATGCGATTTTATAATATTAATTCCGGAAATATTGTAATAGATGGTGTAGATTTAGAGGGATTTACAGAACAAGAAATTAGAAAAAAAATAGGACTCGTGCTGCAAGATGCATTTTTATTTGCGGGAAATGTAAAACAAAATATACGTATGTATAATGAAGAGATTACGGATGAAGAAGTAAAAGAAGCAGCGCAATTTGTGCAAGCGAATACGTTTATTGAGAAATTACCAGAGCAGTATGAAACGGAAGTAGTAGAAAGAGGAACCGCTTTTTCTAGTGGTCAACGACAATTAATTGCCTTTGCTAGAACGATAGCAACGAATCCGAAAGTATTAGTATTGGATGAAGCAACAGCTAATATTGATACAGAAACGGAGGATGCAATCCAAACAGCATTACAGCAAATGCGAAAAGGGAGAACGACTATAGCAATTGCGCACAGATTATCTACCATTCAAGATGCAGATCAAATTTTTGTTATGCATGATGGAGAGATAGTGGAAAGAGGGACACATCAAGAATTACTGAGTAAACAAGGGTTGTATCATAATATGTATTTACTACAAAATAAAGGAAGTTTACAAAAGGCCTTGTAGAATTACAAGGTCTTTTGAATGCGCGTGAAATTTTTACAAAAAATATAAGGATAACATAGTATAATGGAGTAGAAATATGTATGGAAAATAGTAGGGAATGAAATGAAGGAGAAAAATATATGGATTATGTGCTAATGGGTGTAATTTTATTATTATTAGCTGCAGTATTCGTACTGTTTTATAAAAATAAACAGCTAGAATCAGAAAGCCAGCAAGTAGAATTTGAAAAGAAACAAGCAATTGAAACGTACGAAAATGAAATTGCAGCTACGGTTACAGAGCATAAAGAACAACAAAATACATTGAAAAATATGGAGCAGAAAAAATACAATGATTTACAAATAAGTGCAGCTAGAGAACTTGAAAATATGCGGATGATGAAAAATCAATTAGCTGTGCAACATAGTAAAGAACGCAGTGAAATGCAAGAAAAGCATAGTAACGAAATACATATGTTTCAAAAGTTAATTGCAGATTTGCGAGAGTATACAAAAAATGGAGCTGAAGTGAGTACATACGAAACATTACAATATATGAAGCGTGGTTTCGTAGAGCAAGGCATAATACTACATAATGAATTTCATATTATGCCGAATGTTTTTATTACAAATCAGCATGGAGGAAATGATCTTCGAATTCATCATCTCGTCTTAAGCAAAACGGGTATATATGTACTTGAGACGAAAGAATGGACAGGGCAATTAATTCATGGCATAACGAAAGAAAATGCTAGTATATATTCATTTATGATTGAGGAAATTGGCAAGTATCAACAAGAGATGGAGAAAGAAGAGACGTTTGCATACATTACAGGTGAAGACTCATTAACGATACAAGTGAAAAATGAAGGGAATCCAGTATATAGAGCGAAGAAACTATCGCATTTTCTATACAATTGTTTGAAAGAAAAGCAAGTTGATATTGTAAAGGAAAACGTAAAACCAATTGTATATTTTTATAATGAGAGCGGGAAAGAAGTGCTAGATCTTTCTGAAGAAAAAACGCCGAGATTAAAAGATAGAGAGCAAATGGTAACGTTCTTCAGAAATGAGATTTTAACAGGGAAAGTAATATATACAGATCAAGAGTTAGAAAAACTTCGAGACGTCATTAATCAAATGAATTATATAATGAATTAAAAAGGAGTGGGCTTTTTGAGTGCTATATTAAGGGGTATTTTGTATGTTTATATTTGTTTGTATATACTAATATATCTTGCGTTTGTTTTTGTGATTGATGCAGTTCATATGTCATTAAGTGTAAAAAGTATGTTTATAGTAGTCATGCCGTTCGTTTTATTATTTGTAATTCAAAAGTTCGTCTTACATGTTTCCGTAAATCGTAATAAAGAAAAGAAGCAAATGCTAGGTGGAATGATAGTAGGTTGTATTCCATTGTTAGTGTGTACAGGACAATTAAGTATGAATACATACACTTCAAAGTTTAATCAAGATCGATGGTTACATGCCGAAGAGAAACGGGTACATATGGTAGATAATCTAATACAAAAATATAAATTAACAGGAAAATCAAATGAAGAAATTACAAAATTATTGGGAACGCCTACTGAAACGAGAAATGGAGAAGACGGGGTTATCACTTCGTACTATCTGGGAACTGAACGAGGCTTTATTCCTATAGATAGTGAACATCTTGTTTTACAATTTGATAGAGATGGTAAAGTTATGAAATATAAGGTGAAAAGAGATTAAAGAACCGTAGAGAGGCTATATATTATAGCTTCTTTTTTATATTCCAATATAGTAAATGTAGGCAAATAGTAGTCATTCCTATCTATACGAATTGGGATGAGTCTGTTATATTGTAAATGGTTATGTTACTTAATAGTTTACTATATAACCTATATTTTGGTTGAGGAGGGGGAATTTAACACGAATTTAATTACTGCGTGTTAAGTATTATGATGAAAAAAAGATTTTATAATGTTTTAGCTGCATCGATTGTATTTGGTACGGTAACGATTCCAAATTATTCCTATGCTAATGAACTTGAAAAAACAGTAGCAGTTTCAACTGATGAACAAGCTTTAAAAAGTATTGAAAACCATATGCAGGATGAAGATGGTCGTGGAGAGGACAAGGGAGTAATAAATGAAGTGCAAGGTGAGTTTCTTGTACATATAGTGAAAGAAGTACCTTTATACGATTCTAGTAATTTTCAAAAAGAGACAGGGGTTCACATTTCGAACCAAGTTGTAAAAGCTGAGAAGAGAAAAGGAAACGCTTACTATGTTCGAACTTCATCTGGAGCTGGGTGGATAGAAAATAGTGAGGGGAATGTAGAAATTAAAGAAATTCACCCTTTATCAAATGAAAAGCTGGTAATTAATGAAGTAACTTCTATTTACTCTGAACCATTTTCTTCATACAAAGAAGGAAATGTATTGGAGCCACAAACTATCCAAGTAATTGGACAGGCCGGAGAATGGTTCCAAGTAAAAATAAATAATGAGGTGAAATGGATTTATTCACCTTCAGCAAAATTTGAAGGAACAAAGGATTTGCTTATTCAAGAAGCGACACCAGCACGTACAAAACGTGCAGCAGTTATGTATGCTGCACCAATAGAAGAGAAAACTACGGATATTTATGGTGTAACTTTAAAAGAAATGATTGTACCGAAAGGAAATGACAATATTCGTCCTGGTTATGCGATGAATCCGAAGTATATTACGATTCACGAGACAGATAATTATAGTGTTGGGGCAAATGCTAGAAACCATGCAATATATTTATATAACCAAGCAACGGGAACGGAAGATCGTTCAGCGTCTTGGCACTTTACAGTAGACGATAAAGAGATTTATCAACACCTTCCATTAAACGAAAATGCTTGGCATGCCGGAGATGGAGCAGAAGGAACTGGAAATCGAGAATCCATTGCGATTGAAATTGCTGTAAACGAAGATGGTGATTATAATAAAGCTGTTGAAAATGCTCGTAAATTAGCAGCTTATTTAATGGGAGAATTACATATTCCTATAGAAAATGTGAAGAAGCATCAATTTTGGAGTGGTAAAAATTGTCCCGCCATTATGATTAAAAACAATGCGTGGGAACCATTTTTACAAGGAACAAAAGCTTATTATGATGCGAACCATAAAGATGATATAACAGGCGGGTGGTACGAAGCAGACATTCGTGAATTAGATAAACGTGGCATTATGGTTGGAGACGGGAAAGGTTCTTATTGGCCAGATCGTCTCGTAACGCGTGGTGAATTCGCGAATTTGATTTCAAGATCATTGCAGTTACCTGAAGGATCATCGAATTTTAATGATTTAAATACAGCACATCCATCGCTAATAGACGGTATTAATCGTGCAGCAACTGCCGGGATAATAAGTGGTAGAGGGAATGGGACATTTGCTCCAAATGATACGATTAAACGAGATGAAGCTGTTATCATGATTGACCGTGCACTGCAATATAAAAAAATTAAAGGTAACTTAGTTCCGTTACCATTCTCGGATCAAGATTTAGCATATGATAAACAAGCTGTACAACGTGTTTATGGATTAGGTATTGTAAAAGGAAATGAAAATAATGAATTTATGCCGAAAGGTTCTGCAACGCGTGGAGAATCGGCAGCATTTATTAATAGAATGTTAAATGTAATAGAAAGTAAATAATGAAAAAGCATTCGCGATTGCGAGTGCTTTTTTATTTTTCAATACGTTACGGAAGGGAGAGAAGAGTTTTAGGGGGAATAAGGAATGAAAGCGGAGGTGATGCATATATATAGATGCATTGGGTTATTTTTATCGTGCATAAACGGGTAGCTCAATTATTATCAATGTGGAGTGTACTGAAGCTCTACTGATTAAAGTTTTACTGTATCATATTGTATAAATGAAAAGGAGGTAAGACGGTGAAAGCTATACCGACTGAAGCCCTGAGTAAAGAATTGATGGAAAGAGAAGGAGTTATATCTATTACAGTAAAAGAATTTGAAAAGATAGAAGTAGCTGGAGTAGTAGTCGCTGGTCCTGCGGTAATTTTGATTAATCAAGACTAAGTACATAGTATCGATTTAGAAAAGTATGAAAAGCATCCGCCGAGGATGCTTTTCATACTTTTGAAGTTTTCTATGATTATGACACCAGTTCTAGCTGGATGTATGCTATTAATGGAATAAAAATAATATAGCAAACTAATATGTTTTACGACTGAATTATGTAAGTAATTCATATTTCCCATATAAAAGGATTTGTTTTAATATAATGAGTGTAAAGTTCGAGTATTCGAAGTACTACTTGAATTATATCCCTATCCCTTTTCTAAAAATGCGAACAAGTTTTGCCCTATTCTATTCAATAATTAATTGCATAGAAATATAATGTTCGATGACCATTATGGAACGTACATAATGGAAAAATCCCGATCCTTAAAGAGGATGCCCCTAATCTTCATGTGAAAATATGATCGGATAAGAAAGCTGACCAATTTATGGTCGGCTTTCTTTTTGTTCAAAAGTTATTTTTTCTTTAATTTCTGTTTGCAATAATAAAGCTTTACCGAAACGACGTTTACATTCCGTACGCACTTTTTCAATGGCTAGTAGCTGAGTAGTGGCGGGAACGGTTACGATAGCTTGGCGAGGTTTTCGATTTTCTTCACAAAAGACACATTCCACAACATATTTAGAAATCATATTTTCATCCTTCCGTTTTTCATTTCTAAGAAGGGATTGCCTTTGAAGTTGATGTAGTCTTTCGTCATTATTTTACTATTTTCCTCTTTTTTTCAAGGGGAAAATAAAAAAGAAGACGAATAGTAGTAGGGGAGGGATGTATATGGAAAGATGGATAGGTTGTGCAGCAGTATGTGTAAACGAAAGAAATGAAGTTCTAATGGTGTTACAAGGACAAAAGGGTGAAGAAAAAAGATGGTCTGTTCCAAGTGGCGGGCTTGAAAAGGGAGAAACACTAGAAGAATGTTGTATTCGAGAAGTTTGGGAAGAAACAGGTTACAATGTGGAAGTTGTAAGTAAAATATATGAAAAAGAAGGTATTACATACGGGGTTCCTGTATACGTTCATTATTATGTCGTTAAAACAATAGGTGGTAGTATGAAAATCCAAGATCCTGATGAATTAATACATGAAATTGCTTGGAAGAGGATAGATGAAATAAAGGAGTTAACGCTATCTTTCCCGGAGGATTATGAGATTTTAAATACATATATAAATAAAAAAGCGAGTGTTTAAACACTTGCTTTTTCAATGTATCCACGATAAGAAAAGCGGAACGATAACTAAACTAGCTCCTGCTGTTAAAAGCATAGATAAACTTGCGATCGTTCCCTCTACAGGACCGATTTCGAATGCTTTTGATGTACCGGTTCCATTTGCGCTCGTTCCTAACATAATACCTTTTGCAATTGCTGTTTTAATACGGCATATACGAATGAGAGAAGGTCCGAGCAATGCTCCTGTTAACGCGGTTAAAACAACAAATACTGCTGTTAATTGTGACATACCACCAATCATTTCTGAAATGGCCATTGCAATTGGCGTCGTTACAATATGAGGTGCTAAACTATGTTCTAACGATGAATCAATTTGAAAATAATTTGCTAGTAATGCTGAAGTAATAACTGATAAAAACGAACCGACAATGACGTTAAGTAAGATAGCTATTCCATGTTTCTTAAGTAAATCAAAGTATTTATAGATTGGACATGCAAAAGCAACTGTTGCAGGTTTTAACAATTCTGTTAACCATTGGCCTCCAGTTTCATACGTTTCATAAGATGTGTCTAGTCCGAGTAATAAAGCGATTAAAATAATAGGACAGACGAGAAGAGGAGAAAGTAAGCTCCAATTCCAGCGTTGATACATTTTCTTCGATATCCAATATGTGAATAGTGTTAATAGTAAACAAAGAAAGCCGATCATTGCACGGATCCTTTCCGCTTTAGTAGCAATTCTGTTAAGAGTCCTGTAACGAGAGTGACACAAAGTGTACTAATCATAATAATTAAAATGAGATCGATTCCATATTGTGATAGTGTATCTTTGTAGCGTATGACAGCGACTGCAGAAGGAATGAAAAATAAAATAAGTTCTTTTAATAAAAAGTCTGCACCGTCCTGTATCCACTCTTTTTTCACTAGGTTAAATTTTAATGAGATTAATAATAAAAAAATACCGATAATACTTCCTGGAACCGGGAGGTGTGCCTGTTTTGCAATCCATTCACCTGTCCAAGCGAAACAAAATAATAGTAAAATTTGTCCGCTTAATTTCCACCATTTCATACAGTAACCACCTCTTTCTTTTTTTACATAAAAATTGTAAAAAAGAATTAACAATTTCTACTATACGTTCATTCGAAAAATTTGTCTAATATATAAATTATATGTTATTAATATATTAGACGTATTAATTGAAATGGAAAAGGGTGTCCAAAATGGAATTACGGCATTTGCAATATTTTGTTGTAGTGGCAGAGGAGTTACACTTTGGACGAGCGGCTGCTCGTTTACAAATGACACAACCACCGCTTAGTCAACAAATTCAGCAATTAGAAAAAGAAATGGGAGTTATGTTATTTTCAAGAACGAAGAGAAAGGTTGAATTAACAGAAGCTGGAGAAATGTTTTTGAAAGAAGTAAAAAAAGCGTTTGAACAAATTGAAAAAGCGGTAGAGATTGCACAAAGTGCCCAAAGAGGAGAAGTGGGCTCACTTTCAATTGGTTTTGTAGGTGCGGCGATATATGATATTTTACCATCTATCGTAAGGGAGTATAGAAAGAAATTTCCGAGGGTGTCTGTTGCATTACATGAATTATCTACTCCAGATCAAGTGCATGCACTTCATGATAATCGTATTGATATTGGATTTTTGCGTCCACCAATCCCAACACAATTATTAGAATTAGAGCCAATTCAAAAACTATCTTGTACGTTATGTTTACCGAAGGCTCATCCACTTGCAGAAAAAGATGAAATACATATAGAAGATTTACGAGATGAACCGTTTGTATTTATTACGAGACCAGTATGGCCAGCGCTGTATGATACAATTTTGTCACTTTGCCGCGACGTCGGGTTTAGTCCGCGTATCGTACAAGAAGCAACAGAATACCAAACAGTTATGGGACTTGTAGCGGCAGGGATTGGAATTACGGTAATACCTGTATCGGCAAATAAATTGTATAAAACAGAAGTCGTATATAAAGAGTTATGTGATTCGAATTTTGTTGCAGAAATGTCAGTAGCTTACAAGAAAATGAATACTAACCCAGAACTTTTAGAGTTTTTAAAAATTGCAAGAGAGAAGAAAAGAATTGAAGTTGAGGATGAGATTAATTAATTTGTTAAAAAGTACACCTCGTTAAACACTAAGGCGGAAATGCAATACTATTGCATTTCCGCCTTAGTGTTCTTTTTTTAGCTCTATACTAAAGAGATAAACATGTTCGTTTTCTTTTAAGAGTATATCAATACTTGAATCTTCATCAATTGTAGGGACGCTTACAGTTTCTTTCTTTGTTTGAATAACCGCTGCTAAAATTGTTTTTTGATTGTATTTTAAGTTTTTAGTAGATTGGATTGTAGTAGTTGCAGAACTATTTATGCCTAGGAGAGACTCTTGAGGGACAAGTGTTGAACCACCGTCGATATTCATATACCATTGACCTTTCTCTTGTATATCTTTATCAAATTGGAAATGCGGCGGTATAAAAGAAAGTTTCACTTTCTTTTTTGAAAAATGAGAGGTAGCAATATAAGCAATTTCTTTTGTTTTTTTACCATTTTGATAATAATCAATCGTAGCATGTATTTCATCTTTTTCATTTTTTAGTGTAACGTTGTAAAACATGCTGTTTCCTTCTCGAAAAGGGGTCATTTTTAAAATAGAGGATTGTTCTTCTGTTAATTTGTATGGCTCAACAATGGCAACTTCATTATTTTTAAGTGGGTTACAACTGGTGAGAAATAATAAAAACAAGATTGATAGTAACTTTATACGCATGCAATACTCTCCTTTTTTACAATTATATTATAAATATGATTTTTTTGCCATTTTTGTTTTCTAGGACTAAAGACTTAGAAACAATTCAGATTGTAGTGCGATGTTTAAAATTTCATATTTTTATACACTAGTAGTATAGAATGAGTTTGTTATGAAGTAAGGTAGGGGAAGAACATATGTCTTTATGTCAGTTAGTGAGAAAAAATATAAGAACATTTGCTGCCAAAAGGATGAAGCAATTTATGTGGATTGCTATGAGTACTATGGTTTTGTTTTTTATGATATCGCTCCAATTTAATAAAGGGGCTATTGGGGAATTAGGGACTACACTTTTATTTCAAATATGTTTTTACACGCTGTTTCTTATATTCATTATTATATGTATTTTTACTACATATAAAATAATGTTTTCTCTTCTGCAAGTGAGGAAAGAGGAAATTAAAACTTATGCAGCAGAGAATAGGAACGTACTATGTGTATTATGCCAGGAGCAATTATTCATTTATGGCGCAGCGTTTGTTTTTGGATTAGTTAATGGGATGTTATTTTTGAAATTATTTACGATTATCTTTATGAAAATAGTAGGAATACAAGGGGTGAATAGTGCACCGATTACAATGTATGCAATAGTAGTTGTTAGTATAATTATGGTTGGTATCGTTCTATTATCGATGGTGCAATGTTTTCGATTTGTTCAAAATTTACAAGATGAAAATTCATTTCATTTCAAAGAAAAGGCATGAGAAATCATGCCTTTTTCTATTTTACACAGAAAAATAATCATGTTACAGTGTAAAGACCTGACAAAGAATGGGAAGGAAAGGTTGTATAGAATGACAAATGAACAATCGATTGTAAAGGTTGAGCGGTTAACGAAGCGAATCGGTTCAAAGACACTTGTAGAAAATATTAGTTTCGAAGTTAAAAAAGGTGAAGTAGTTGGCCTGCTCGGGCCAAATGGTGCTGGGAAAACGACTTTAATGAGAATGATGGTCGGTATGATTCGTATGACAGAGGGCGAAGTTTGGATTGATGGTCAATCTGTAAAACAGCAATTTGAAAGTACTGCTTCGAAAATTGGAGCAGTAATTGAGACACCGGAATTTTATCCTTTCTTGAGTGGCTATGAAAATTTAACGTATTTCGGACGAATGAATGGTAATGTGACAGAAGAACGTATTGATGAAGTAGTTAAATTGCTAGGGATGGGACAAGTAATTGATCGTAAAGTAAAAGCATATTCACTCGGCATGAGACAACGTTTAGGTATAGCTCAAGCACTTATTCACGATCCAGATGTATTGATATTAGATGAACCAACGAATGGATTAGACCCTAGTGGAATACATGAGATGAGAATGTACATAAAGAAAATTGCTCATGAACAAGGAAAAGCGGTACTTGTATCTAGTCACTTACTTTCAGAAGTTGAATTAATGTGTGACAGAGTTATCATTATTCAGCACGGAGAATATGTGGCGACGCAAAATATTCAGCATAATCAAAGTGAAGAGATGGAGACAATCCGTATACGTGTAGATGATGTGAATAAAGCAGCAGAAATGTTAGAACAAGATGTTTTAATAAAAGGTAATGATCTACTTATTCATGTAAAAGATGAAGAAATCCCAAATGTTATTCGTACATTGCTTGAGAAAAACATTCAAGTGTATCGTGTATATGAAGAAAGAAAAACGTTAGAAGAGCAATTTTTAGAATTAACAGGGGGAAAAGATATTGTTTAATTTAGTGTATAACGAACTGTATAAAATATTTAAGCGAAAGCGAACGATTATTCCATTTGCGGTTATTGCAGTATTAGTAATCGGATTAGGATGGGTTACGGTAAAGTATTTGGAACCGGAAACAAAAGGATGGAAAGCGGATTATACAGAAAGAACTGTAGAAATTGAGAAAAAGCTAGGCATGAAAAAAGAAGCTATTTTAGCAGAACGATCTGGGGACGAGCTTGTAAAGGAATATCAGCTTAAGATGAAGTACTTAGACTCAGATACAGCACCAGCAAGCAGTTCTCCACTTTCTTTCATGAGAGATACAGGTTTTATTGTATTTCCAATATTACTCCCATTTATCCTCGTGTATGCAAGTACAATTTTTGCGAATGAATATAGCTGGGGAACATATAAATTTTTAACGATACGACCAGCAAGTCGCTTTAAAATTTTGACAGCCAAGTTTTTAGCAATTGTGATATTTGCAGCATTATTGTTTATATTTAATATGATTTTCTCCACTTTATGTGGACTTGTTATTTATAAATTCCAGCAGCCTGCATGGAGCGAGTTTATTTTCCAAGATGGAAATATAATAAAACAAAATATTTTTGTAGAAGCTAGTAAGTATTATATTTTATCTTGGTTGCCGACGATTGTATATGCAGCCTTTGCATTTATGATTTCTGTGTTAACAAGATCTAGTGGAGGCGCGATTGGTATTTCACTATTTCTTGCTTTATCTGGAAACATCGCATTACTAGCAGCAACTAGATATGATTGGGCGAAATATTTATTGCCAGCAAACACAGATTTATACAGTATTTCAAAGAATGGCAGTTTTATTGATGGCGTAACGTTCCCGTTTGCTTCATGTATGTTATTACTATATTTATTTGTATTTTTAAGCATTTCCTATACCGTATTTTTAAAACGTGATTTAACTTAATAAAAAAAGAGCCGTTAAGTATTTCTTAACGGCTCTCTTTTTTTATGCAAATTGTTTAAGTGCTTTTTCAGCTAACAAAGCGAAGTATTTTGCACTTATAGGTAATGCCTGCTCGTCTACTGTAAAAGCGGGATGATGCCATTCATGTGTACCACCCGTTCCCATAAAGACGAATGAACCAGGTATTTCTTGTTGATAAAAAGAAAAATCTTCTCCGGCCATTGACGGGGTAGGAGAGATGATATTTAAATTCATATTTTCTGCAACTTGAGTCGATAAGTTTGTTAGAGATGTATCGTTATGAACAGCAGGAGGACCTGCATAAAAACGAAATTCTGTTTTTACACCTAATGCATCAGAAACTCCTTGGATAATACGTTTCATGAGTGCTGGAATCTTTTCGCGTGTTTCCGTTTGGAATGTACGTACAGTTCCTTCCAGCGTTGCTTTTTCAGGAATAACGTTCCACGTATTTCCTGAATGGATGTTTGTGACACTGACGACGGCATTATGTGAAGAACTTATATTTCGGCTTACAATTGTTTGTAGTGCCATCACAATTTGAGAAGACGCGACAATAGGGTCTACCCCAGCATCTGGTACAGCAGCATGTGTACCAACTCCGTGAATTTCAATTTCAAATCGATCAACCCCGGCCATCAGTGGACCATCTTTAATACCGATTGTACCGACTGGTAAATCAGGTTTATTATGCATACCGAAAATAGCTTGAACGCCATGTAAATGCCCGGCTTCAATGACTTTGCAAGCCCCATTACTACTCTCTTCAGCTGGCTGGAATATAAAGCGTACCGTTCCGCTAAGAGAAGATTCCTTTTCCTTTAATAAATAAGCGGCACCTATAATAGCAGCTGTATGAAAATCATGTCCACAAGCATGCATCCTGCCGTGAATTTTTGAAGCGTATGGCAAATTTGTTTCTTCTTGAATAGGAAGAGCATCAATATCAGCACGGATTGCTATAAGTGGTCCGCTATTATTCCCTGAAATTTCAGCAATAACGCCTGTTTCTAAATTAGAATTTATAATCGTAATATTTTTTTCTTCTAACCAATTTTTTATAGCTTTCGTCGTTTCAAATTCTTCATATGATAATTCTGGATGCTCATGTAAATTTCGACGAATAGAAATTAGCGTCTCAGTTAATTGCTCTCGATTTGCTGCCACTTATAATGCCCTCTTTCTTAAATGAAGTATTTACATTAAGTATACAATAAGAAAGGAGAGGATTCTCAAATGAAAATCCTCTCCCGTTTCAAGCTGCCAATTTTTTGTGTGTATGATGTTTACGATAACGTCCACGCATTGCATAGGCAATTTGCGGGATTGCAATACCGATTAAAATAAGGGATACACCAAGCCATTGTGAAGATAGTACAGCTTCTTTTAGAATGAATACAGACATAATTGTTGTAACTGGTAGTTCTGCTGCACCAAGAATAGTTGCTAAGCCAGAACCGATTTTTGGAATACCAATTGTAAAGGCGATAGAAGGAATAACGATACTAAATGTTCCTAAACCTAAACCATATTTCCAAAGTCCGTCAGAAATTGCACCATTCAAAATAAATGTTGGCGGGAATACGATCATTACTAAAGTTAAAGCGCCTGCCATTAAGAGAACACCGCGCGGCAATGAAGGTACTTCAACAGCAACTTTTCCGCTGACGAAAATGTATGTTGCAAATGTAACAGCAGATAATAAACCTAATATGATTCCAGTCGTATCGAAATCACCTGCTGATTTTTCTAGTAAACCACTTGATAAAAATGTACCTACAAGTAAAATAATAACGGAAATTACCTTTTCTCTTGAAGGCAATGTTTTTGTTGCGACTGCTTCAATAATAATTCCGACCCAAACGAATTGGAATAAAAGTATAATTGCAATGGATGCTGGTACAGTTTTTAATGAAGCATAATAAAAAATTCCAGTGAAACTTGCAGATGTACCTGCAACGAATAAAATTAACGCTTGTTTTAATGGAACACGATGTCTAGAAAATAGAAGTGTAATAGCAAGCAAAATAATCCAACCGAACAAATACTGGCTGCCAATTACCTCTCCAAGTGAAAATCCTTCCGCATATGCAAGTTTAACGAAAATAGCTAAAATCCCATAACTACACGCTCCTAATAAAACTAAAAGAGAATAACGAAGCATGAAAAGTTCCTCCCATCTATATGAAATTGTTCCGTAACGGACATATATAACTAGAGGGAGTATACAAAATTAAAAATGAAGGGTCAAATAAAAGAAAAGTGTGACATTTTATAGAATAATAATAAAAGTATGATATTTATGCATAATCTTGAAATTAGTAATAATAGAAGTATTATAAAATCAGGTTTGTAATGTATAAAGACAGCATTTGAAAAAAATATTTTTTAATTAATATGTGGATAGACGTACTCGTAACATGCTAATCATTTGAGAAACTATGTTACCTTTGTTATGTTAATAACAATTAGAGAAGTTTCGTAGTCCAATTGAGATTTTTCTATATAATAGAAGGAAATGAAAACGTTTTTTTAGAAATTGTGTGAAAGAGTAGTTTTTCTTATTGTCACGTTGGAAAAGTAATTTCACGAATTGTTCATAGTATTTTTATATGTTTTTGCTACAATATGTAAGGAGAGGAGTGAGGTAATGCAAGATATTAGTATTTTTTTAGCGTTTGGTGCAGGGTTTTTATCATTTATTTCCCCATGTTGCTTACCGCTTTATCCGGCATTTTTATCGTACATAACAGGTATGTCGGTTTCTGAGTTGAAAGAAGAAAATGCAATGCTTCGCAAAAGAAGTATGATACATACAGCGTTTTTCTTACTTGGATTTTCAATTATATTTATTGCAATTGGATTTGGTACAAGCTTTATCGGAGGAATCTTTACAGATTATAAAGATTTAATTAGACAGTTAGGTGGTATATTTATCATCGTGTTCGGTCTTATTATTGTCGGTGTGTTTAAACCGAAATTCTTAATGCAAGACCGTAAATTTACGTTTAAAA
>Ga0102589_1003182_pt1 | contig 17512 bp, 16 predicted proteins | sample AraplaMF_Col_mLB_FD_76858 | JGI IMG/M metagenome (GOLD analysis project Ga0102589, IMG submission 76858) | Arabidopsis root microbial communities from the University of North Carolina, USA - plate scrape MF_Col_mLB | ecosystem: Host-associated > Plants > Roots > Endosphere | place: USA... | reverse complement strand
AAACAAAACGATACACACAACAAAAACGAACGGAGGTTCAAAACATGAATAAAAACCCCTTTTTAGCGCTTGTTTTAGGGCTAATCCCTGGGCTCGGCCATTTATATTTACAGCGAATTGGGCGTTTTATTATATATAGTGGTTGTTCATTATTACTATTCATTGCTGCGGTAGGATTTATTATTAACTTTGGGTATAGCGATTTCATTTTCCTTATCGTATTTTTATTAGCACTTGTATGGGGAATAAACCTACTAGACTTAATTATTTCTATAGTGAATCAGTCATGGAAAAGAGAGAAAGATCGAACGCAAGAATCAGCACGTGAAAGTGAACGATTTTATATCATTCTCTTATCCATCATCCCTGGACTTGGGCATTTCCAATTAGGACTTATGCAGCGCGGGCTTACATTTTTAGTCGCTTTTACAGGGCTAGGTAGCATGATTATATTCGTTACACTATTAACATCTCGTGAAAGCTTTCTTATCTTTCTTGCTACGTTACCTGTTCTATGGATTTATAATTTCTTCGATGCCGTCCAGCATCTGCAGAAAAAAGAACATGGCGAAATATTAGTCGATCGTACTATTTTCGAAGAATTTGAAGAGCACCGAGAACAAGGAAAGAAAAGCAAAACATTTGCTTCTATTTTAGCTATGTTCCCTGGAGCAGGCCATATGTACTTAGGCTTACAGCGCCGCGGTCTTCAGTTAATGGCAGCTTTTTTACTTGCTATTTATTTGCTCGACTTATTAAGATTATCAGCCTTCTTATTTTTAGTACCTATTATTTGGTTTTATAGCTTTTTTGATACATTACAGCAAACTGCAAAATACGGAAAAGAAGACTTACAAGACACACCTATTATTGATTATTTTATTAATCATCAAAAATGGCTCGGCATCGGACTTATCGGGTTAGGAGGCTACTATTTATTAGATCAAACACTCCTTCCTATTTTAAACGATTATTTCGCTACTATATTTAACATTCATATTAATGAATTGTATTATCGCTATTTCCAAACATCTATCGTTGCCCTCCTTTTAATTGGTGGTGGCTTTAAACTATTACTAGGAAATAAAGAAGAAAAAGGTGGTGCGAAAGAATGAGAACATGGCGTGTAGGAACGATATCTATGGGGATTTCAACTATTACATTAGGTTGTTTCTTATTATTTTCAATTATAAAAGGCATACAAGTATTCGATAACATTACAGCATGGTGGCCTATTCTTTTCATTGTACTCGGCATCGAAATTTTACTATATGTTATATTCTCTAAAAAAGAGCAACCTATCATTAAATATGATATTTTTAGTATTTTCTTTATCGGTATCTTAGGGACAATTGGTATTGCCTTCTATTTCTTATTATCCACTGGATTACTAGAAGAGATTCGTCATTCTATTCATACAACTGAACAAACGAATAACATCCCAGAAGTACAGTATGACATACCTGACTCTATTAAAAAAATTGTAGTTAATACGAGTAATGCTCCTCTTACAATAGAAGGAAGCAATAGCAATAAAGTCCATTTATTAGGAACATATGAAATGACTATGAAAGAAAATGAAAAAGACAAACTAAAGCAGGACGATTTTATTGCGATTCAAACAGTCGGCGAAACGATGTATGTGACATTAAAACCATTACCCGTTCACCATAAATTCTTCGCATCACAATTACGAATGACAGCAACACTTGTCCTCCCGCAAAATAAAAACGTGGAAATTCGCGGTTCTGAAAGAGGACTCTCTCTTTACCCAGGTCAATTACAAAATAATTGGTCTGTACAAGAAAGTTCAAGTGTATCTGTTCATCTTGTAAAAGATAGTGATATGACACTATCAGCTGTAACCAATCAAAAGGATTCTCATGGTAGTACACCTTGGGAACATGTAGAAGAACTAGCGAAAAAAGAAAATAATACTTCAGAGGGGAATCCCGATTCAAATCAGCAAGAACAATGGTATAAAAACACCATAAAAACGGGAAATGGTACACACCAGCTAAACATTCAAAAAACTTATAATATAGACATAAGTGTTCTTGAAAAATAAGAAGCTAAAAAACCTTTCCACATTCATATTGTAATGACCCAGTAAAGTGAGACAAGGATAAAGCACCCCCACTGTCGTATGTAAATGCAAACGACAAATTGGAGGTGTTTTTTCTATATAACCGCTTTTAAACCTTCCAAAACTAACCCAATCATAAAGCCACAAACAGCACCATTTACACGAATCCACTGCAAATCTTTCCCTACATTATTTTCAATCATTTCAATTAGCGTCTGATCATCTAGCTTATCCAAGTTTTCTTGTACAAGCTTTCCAATTTTAGAATGATTGTTTTCGACAAGGGTTACAATTTGCCTTTGCAACCAGACTTCCATTTTTTGAATCGTTTCGGGATCTTCTTTTACTTTATTCATTTGCGCCCTTAAAAATGAAAGAAGATATTTATCTGTAAACTCCTCTTTTTTTATAAAAGCAACTGCTCTTTCCTGTGCTTGTCCCAACAATTCTGTTATTTTTTCATTCGCATTCCAATTTGCAATCAAACTTTCTTTCCAATTCTCTAATTCCTGTAATACCGCTTCATTTTCCTTAACGTGAATAAGTTCTTGGCGAATCTTCATTATGATCTGTTGTCTTGTACTATTATCAGGATTTTGTAAACTACTAATATTACTAATCAAAAACTTCTGCAAAATGCTTCCGATTTTTTCTTCATCTACAATATTCATAAAAGATTTAAGCGTAAACTGCAAAAATCCATCTACTTTTATATTCTCCATCGCTTTCATGCCTAAGCTTCCGAGTTGATAACGGGCTTCATCTTGAGCTGTCCACTCTTTTGCCTTTCCTAACATATAGTCAAATGTTTTTTCATCGTACTCTTCTGCAACTAATTGATCAATAAGGACTTGTAGTATATTTCCTGTATGAATCGTATGCAAATACGTTTTTAATTCTTTTTCAATTACAGTCGCTAATTTTTCAATATTTATTTGAAGAATCGCTTTTTCAGCAATTATCACAATGCTTTTTTTCACGCTATCAGATTGCAACTCTCTTTCTGCAATCTGCAATACGATTTGTGCTAATTGCAGCTCTTTCACTTTATTTGTTATACTTTCTTTCGTCAGCCAATCATTTTCCAGTGTAGTAACAAGTCCTTTTGTAATTCGTTTTCGATTTTTTGGTAATAGTGCTGTATGCGGAATTGGGATTCCCATCGGATAGCGAAAAAGCGCCGTAACTGCAAACCAATCGGCAAGTCCACCTACTAAACCAGCTTCAAATCCACCTTGAATAATTCCGCCTACTACCGTTCCTTGAATCGGAAGTGTTGCGGCAAATCCCACTCCCATTACTCCAAGTGAAATTCCCGCTATATATTTTGATTGTAATGACATTACATTTGCACATCCTTTTTTATGTAAAGTAAACTTTTCAATCTATAATAAAATCCTTCAATAAAAGCATATATCTATACTATAATGAATGCCATTAGAAACCACAAAGAATTCATTATAAAAACGAGAGACTAATACACCCCTCGTTTTTATAATTTTATAATATTGTTAAAAATTCAGCAATTGGACCAAGGACAAGTACTGGTAAAAATGTTAAAGCGCCTACTATAAATATCGTACCAAGTAAAATCCCGCCAAATAAACGATTGTCAGTTTGGAGCGTACCAATCGTTTCAGGTACAATTTTTTTCTTTTTCAAGCCAACTGCAACAGCAAGCATCGTAATGATACTAAAATAACGGCCAATATACATCACGAGGCCAGTTGAAATATTCCAAAACGGTGTATTATCATTTAATCCTTCAAATCCAGATCCATTATTCATAGCAGACGATGTATATTCATATATGACTTGCGTTAGACCGTGAAAACCGGCATTCGAAATTGCATCTGTTCCGAAATGTGTTGAAAAGGCAATTGCTGCAGCGCCAAGAATAAGTAATGGCTGAGATACAATTGTAATGGCGATTAATTTCATTTCTTTACCTTCTAATTTTTTATTCAGGAACTCCGGCGAACGGCCTACCATTAATCCTGCCAAAAATACTGCAATCATCGCATACATGATCACGTTCATAAATCCGACTCCAATTCCGCCAAATACAGTTCCGAGAAGCATATTTACAAGCGGAACCATTCCTCCAATTGGTGTTAACGTATCATGTGTAGTATTCACGCCCCCTGTCCCCGAAGCGCTTGTAACCGTTGCGTATAAAGCAGAAGATATAACGCCAAGGCGCATTTCTTTCCCTTCCATATTTCCTTGTGAATGCTCTATTCCAAGTTGATTTAACGGCGGATTTCCTTTCAACTCAGATATGGAAAGCGCCTGAAATCCAACGATAAACAAAATGAACATCGATACAAAAAACAGTCTTCCTTGCTTCCGATTTCCAATCATTCGGCCGTAAACAAATGGGAATGCCATCGGAATTAACATTTGCAGCATCATTTGCAGCACGTTACTAATCATATTTGGGTTTTCAAAAGGATGTGCGGAAACCGTTCCAAAAAAACCGCCACCATTATCTCCAAGTTCTTTAATAGCTAGTAAAGACGCTACTGGCCCCCGAGGAATTACTTGCTCGGTCCCTTCTAACGTTTTTGCGATAATTGTAGAATCTAACGTCTGCGGTGTTCCTAGCGCTAGAAAAATGAGCGACGCTACAAATGAAATTGGTAACAATACTCTTATAATAGATTGAACAAAATCAACAAAGAAATTCCCTATTCTTTTACCTGCTAGCACACGAATAAACGTAATCCCAATTGCCATTGAAGTTGCAGGTGCTGCAAACATCATAAATGTTACCCCAACCATTTGAGAGAAATTAGATAAATTACTTTCACCACCATAATGTTGTAGATTCGCATTTGTCATAAACGTGATGGCCGTATGAAAAGCTAACGTCGGCTCCATTCCCGGAAAATGATTTGGATTTAACGGTAACATCCCCTGTAATCGAAATATAGAATACACAACAAGTATAAAAAATAGATTCGTTATAATTAAACAAAACAAATAGCGCTTCCAGCTTTGACTATAGCCCTTAATGTCCGCGATTTTAAATAAAAATTTTTCTAGCGGGCCAAATATCTTTTGAAATGGTCCCTTTTGCTGAAAAACGTTGTATATATAATCTCCCATTGGTTTCGCAACAACTACAAATAGACAAATTACAATTAGACTTGTAAGCCAGCTCACTCTTTTCCTCTCCTCTGTTATCTCTATATTTTTCTCCATTACATATAGAAATAAGTTTAATTGTAAATTTTTACCATAAAGAGAATAAAAGAAAACACTAGGCCGCACCTAGTGTTTTTTACACACAAGTCCCCCCTCTCAAAACGCTGACGAGGTTAGCTGTCGGATTCGGACCTTGAGAGTAGCCCTACCTAAAAAGGATTCACCCCGAGTGACAAAGCACAAAATTGGTTCCCCCGCTCCTATTGGATTAAGCGATATTCGGCTGTAAAATTTTCCATTTGTATGTTAATATACGCTTCCAAACTCTTATTGTAAAGAGAGAAAATACAAAAAAAGAAAAACTCCCTTCATGAAAGTTTTCCTTCTACATATCAATAACAATAAACCGCTACTACAAAAATAAATGCGATATACAAACAAAGCGGACTGTATAACCACGTATCATATACCGAAAATTTTGTTCCTTTTACTTTCTTAAAGAATCCAACATACTTCATGTCACCAATTGCACGTAATAAGAAAATGCCTGCAAGAATGATACATCCCCATCTCGTGTAACGACTTGAATCCCAAAAAGACAAATATCTACTTTGAGCTAATAGAATCATAGCGAAACATAGAATGGCAAGTGCCACTGCAAAAGTTCCTATTTTCCGAGGAACAAAAACAGATTCGTCGCTGTCTTTTTTCATCGGAAGAACAACCTTACTGCCCCAAGATCCGCCACATGCCCAATACATATGAATGAGGCTGATAAACACAAGTATGCTTGCACTTAAAATGATGAAAAATGCTGCCATTGTATTCCCCTCCATAAATTCGCTTACTTTTAATAACTTCCTTTCATATATAACCTATATAAGAAAACAATCTATATTCATTTTCATTTTCCGAGCTATAAGTTGAGGCTAAGTTGAATACAACATGACATGACCGTTTCGATGCGCGGCCAGATGCTCTCACCCTCCTGAAAAGAAAGGGGATTTTATATCGTCTATATATCTTTTCCTCATAGCTTTCGAATAGGACTAATAAGCGCAATAATAACTTCCATTATCTTTGCAACTGACGCCAATGCAAATACTGCAACTGGATTATAGCCAGAAATAATCCCACCAACTAAAGCACCTAACGGCATTGCTAGACGAGTAAGTACTCGCGAGAAGCCAAGAACCCTTCCTTGCATATCGGTAGGCACTGTTTCTTGCCGGACTGATGCTACGATTGTGTTCCAAGCTATGTTACAGACCATTGCCACACCAAGGGCGATACCAGGTGCTAGCCAATATTTGCTCCATATTGCATACGTTAGTCCAATAGCACCTATACCTAAAAGAACAGGGATAAGAATCCCACGCCGAAAGTACCTTTCGAGTGGTACTGCAATAATACTTCCTATAAGTCCCCCAACTCCAATTAAGGTATAATTAAGACCGCTTTGTTCAGCAGATAAATGTAAAGTTGAAAGTAAGTAATACATGAATACGCCCAGTACAGCACTAGCCCCAAAGTTGCCAACCATAGCTTGGAGAGATAAAGCAAGGTTAAGCCGATTATTCGTCAGCCATTTCAGTCCCTCTTTCAGATCTCTCCCTATGCCTTTTAATACATTCCCTTCTCTAACGATGACTTTATTTCCCACTAATTTAGGTAAGAGTAATACTGCAATTAAAGTAGCGGCAAAGGAGAAAACATTTAACCAAAGCGCGTTAAATCCTCCTATTATAGCGATTGTTATTCCTGCCAATGTTGGACCTGCTAAACTAGCAATTTGATTAACCATTTGGTATGCCGAATTCGCTTTCGTTAACTTTTGACCTGCAATATACGGAATTGCTGTAACAGTAGCTACATCAAATAACATAGATAAGACAGCTAACATAAAAGAAATAACGTATAGATGCCAAATCTGGAGTACATCTAGAAAATTTAAAATAGGAACTAGTCCTACCAAGACCATACATCCTAAATCAGCTGTCCACATCAACTTCCTTCGATTCCAGCGATCTACCATCACGCCTACTATTGGTCCGAATAAAACAATAGGTAATACACTAGTAGCAAAAAGTGTACTCATTACTACCACGGAACCAGTTAACTCATAAGCAATCCAAGGAAGCGCAAACGTATAAAGGGCGTCACCGAGCCGGGAAATTAGTATACTAGAAACAAAAACAATATATGAACTAGGTAGATGTGTAACTTTTGATAGCCACTTTTCACTAGTTCCATTCGAGGGCAACGATGAGTTGAACTTTGTTTCCTTTTTAAGGGTCAATCTGAATGCTCCTTTCTGTATATAAATGTTATAACTGATTTATCCATCGTTACCTAGACAGCAATTGTAAAATATACAAGTTTTTACAATTGTTATTCTTAGTTTAACATAATTTTGATTGATTTCTCGCACTTTAAACGTAGCGTAACCTAACGGCATATAACAAAAAATATTGGAATATAAAATTACTATTTTCTGTACAAAAAAGGACTCCTTCCCTATATAAACGAATTTGTTAAATGGAGCCCAAAACAATACATGACTGAAGGTGAATCGATGGTTATTTATATCGCGCTGTTACGAGGTATTAATGTAAGTGGACATAACAAAATTAAGATGGTTGAATTGAGACATACCCTGGAAAAGATGGGTCTTAACCAGGTGCAAACGTATATCCAAACTGGCAATGTCCTTTTCAAATCGGAGGAGAGCCCAGCGCCGCTTCGCCTTCGAATCGAGAATGCGATTAGAACAAATTTTGGCATTTCAATCACCGTTATTTTAAGAACAGCCGAGGAACTAGAGCGGATCATTGCAAATTGTCCATATGCAGATGTCTCTTTAGCTGAAGGAGAAAGCATTTATGTTTCAATATTGACAGAAGCGCCGCAGCAGAAGATAGTCGATCGATTGGCAGACAGTGAACGTAATAACGATGAATACCATATAGACGGACGTGTAATTTACTACTTGTTTCGTCAAAACATCTTAGATTCCAAGTTGGCCAAAAACATGCAAAGTCTTGGCAATACAGCAACAACACGTAACTGGAATACAATTAATAAAGTGGCGGCGTTAGCAAAAGCAATGCAAGTTTGACATGAATAAGCATGTTCGAATTTCATGGCCAGAACCCTATAGCTTATCTATAGGGTTTAAATCGATATGTAGGACACCCTGTTACATTCGTTTTGATTCGAAATACTCCACCAGCGCTTCCATCAGTAGTATGCATTTTAGCTGTCGTAATGTATAACTCGTTTAAATCCCTTCCACCAAATGTGCAAGAGGTTACATATAATGCTGGGATAGGAATACTTAGCAACTGCTCTCCATTCATCGGATTCCATCTTGTTATTTTAGAACCGCCCCAATGAGCAATCCACAACATTCCTTCCTCATCAATTGTCATTCCATCAGGAAGTCCTTCTTCTTTTTGTATGACAACAACATCTTTTGGATTTTCAATATTTCCTGTGCAAATATCATAATCAAAACGAACTACTTTTCTTGTCGGCGTATCTATGAAATACATATACTTATAATCTGGTGACCACGCTAAGCCATTAGATGTACTTACATGTTCTACTTTCTTTGTTACAATTAAATCGGTATCTAAACAGTAAAGAGCTCCCTTTCCATCAATACCAACACCTTCTGTAGTACCCGCCCAAAAACGACCTGCTGGATCACATTTCCCATCGTTAAAACGATTTTCTGGCAAATGGCTTTCGGGGTCACAAATAGCCCGCAGTTTTTCTGTATCTGTATTTAAAAAATGAAATCCATTTTCTAGAGCAAGAATCATTTCACCAGATTCACTCGGAGCCACTGATCCTATCATCTGTCCAAGACTGATTTCCTTATCTTCATTTGTAATAGGATTATAGATATGAACCTTCTTCTCCAATATATCGACCCAATACAATAGCTGCTTTTGACTATCCCAGCAAGGCCCTTCTCCAAGAGTTGCCTTCGCATCAATGACTAATTCTAATTCACCTAGCAAATTAACCCCTCCACATTAAAGAATATTCTGTCTTTTCTATAATAACATGTAATAGTTTTTAAGTATTAATTTGTAACATTTATGCTTTATCTAGAACGATAAAAACCCCCTTCAGCTCGCTTATCTGAAGGGGCGTCCTTATTCACCTAATTAATTCTAGCTTATAAGACGCGTAATTCGCTTCTTCTTCCACGACAACCTGTAATATCCGTATTGCAGAAGCAAACTCACAATAAACGCAGCTGGATATCCTACCCATATTCCTTTTATTCCAAGGCTCGTATGATACGATAGGAAATAGGCTACTGGAACTTCTACAAGCCAAATCGCTATAACCGCAAAAATAGTTGGCCACAATACAGTGCCGCTCGCTCTCATCGTTGCCCCATATATTTGCGCATGACCAAAAATTAAGTAACTCCATAGCGTAATCATAATGAGACTATGTGCAATATCTATCGTATTCTGACTCGTTAAAAAGAGCGCTAAAATTTGTTTTGAGAACAAATAAATAAAAGCGATTAATATTCCTCCAATTACATAGTTCATAACAAGTCCCGCTCGGATTACTTTTTGCAGACGATCAAATTGATTTGCTCCAATAGACTGCGCTGCAAATATGGAAACGGTAATCCCAAGACTTACTGCTGGCATCTGTACATAACTTGCCACTTGATTCACTACTCCGTATGCTGCCGTTGCATCTGAACCAAAACGGTTTACAAAGGAAATAACAGCAATCTCTGATAATGAAACAAGTATCATATTAATACTTGCTGGAATGCCAAGACGTAATAATAATTTTAATAACTCCCAATCCATGCGAAGATACTTTCGAACTGTTGCATCAAATTGCAATGGATGTTTCGTTTTTCTTAAATAAACTAACAGAATAATAAATGTAACAATTGTTGATATAACAGAAGCATATGCTGCGCCGTACACACCGAGTTTCGGCAGGCCGAACCAACCAAATATAAGAATAGGTAATAATGCCATATTTAGTCCTGTACTAACAATTAAAAAATAAAACGGTGTTTTAGAGTCTCCTGCCCCACGCATAAATGTTGTATATGCAAAATATAAAAATAGCACTGGCATGGAAATAAATAAAATTCGAGCATAATGAACACTTATATCAATAATATTTTCCGGCGTACCAACAAGTTGCATAATATCCATCGCAAACATACTACCCATTACCGCTAAAATCGCTCCAAGTACGAACGTAAATGTCAACGTTGTACCGACAATGGCCTTTAAGCGATCTTCATTACGAGCCCCAAAAGCCTGACCAATTAAAATCGAGCTACCAGACCCAATCCCAATGACAAATGAAATGAGTAGGAAAAATAACGGAAAGAAAGCCGAAATAGCAGCTAGTTCATTCATACCAAGCCAACGCCCTACCACTACCATACCAAACAATTGTCCAAGTGACTGCAATACATTACTTAGCAGTAAAGGAATAAGAAACATAGCCATAGAACGCCATATTGGTTTACTTTCTGTTCCTTCTTCAGTTATTTTCAAGTTTCATAACTCCTTTTATCGAGAAATGTCGCGATTATATCCTCGCTCTCCGTATGGCTGCAATTTCTCTAACCACTTCTCTTCTAATTTTTTCAATTCTTCTTTTTCATTAAAATATCCCGTATCTTTCTTTTTCAACACTTCTAATATTTCAAACTCAAAAGCATCTGTCCCGTATTCCTTCCAATCATCTTGCAATGCCTTATTCGTATGAGAACCCATATTAAGTAAAAGACGCCTTCCACTCATCGTTTTGAAATTTCTTGTACTCTCTACATACACTTTTTCGTTCTTTGTATTTCGAATGCAATACATACCCCCTTCAATTTCGGTTTCTTTATACAGTTGTTTTAATTCTTTTTTTCTATCCAATTTCCTTTCTCCTTTCATTTTATCTATATATATCTTTTTGCCATCTAAGTCACTGCTATGGCTAATTCAACATGAAAACTACTTGCTTGCTCCTTTTGTTTTAACCTAGTATGTGGTAGAAAAAGGCCCTGACCGCTTCTATGCACAGCCAAATGCTCTCGCCCATCTAAAAAGAAAGAGGGTTTTAATATCAATTTTCAAATTTGTATTTATCTGCATTTTTTTCTATAATTTCACCCAATACTGACTTCCATCTGATGTTCTGTCGAGGAAACCATATTCAATTAAATACCTTCTTAACGTGACATAATCAGGATATACATGTTCTAAAATCTCATTCACTTCTTTTTCTGTATACTTTTGATTGCTATCAAACTTTTTCACTACATGTCTCAAAATAATGAGCTTTCGCTTTTGTTTCTTCGGAAATTTAGAAAGCGGTCCGTCTAATCCTTCTGTAAAATGCAATTTTATTACTTCTTCATTTTCCTCTTCGGTAATGTTATACCGCTGATCAACCATCGTTGCTGTACGATGAATCGGGAGAAATTTAGGTTGAGTCGTCGCTTTTTCTTCTGAGAGCTCCATAAGCGCTAGAAACACTTTTGCTTGTTTCATCTTCTCCCTTAATGTAAAACGATGATTCCGAATCGTTGAAGTACTTCCGCCGTCCATTTCCTGTACAATCTCTTTATCGTTTAAACCCATATGGAAGAACTGGACCATCTTCTTCTGCAAATCTGTTAAACCTGTTAACTTTTTATCTAACCCTAATAAATAATCAAACATAGAAATATGTTCATTTGCGATATGAATTTGTGTAAACTTCTCTGCTTCATAAAAAATATTCTGCTCTTGATAAATAATACCTTTCATAAATTTTTCTCCACAAGCTAAACAAACATATTCTTCAGTGTCCTTCTCAAAAACATATCCTTTTTTCAATTCCTCAATCGTAGCATCCCAAAACCATTCTGAAATATCATTCATACTAAACAATCCCCTAAAAAGTTTATTTTAAAAACAAACAAATTATGATTTAGTTTATTTTTATTTATAATATCATAATAAAATTAAACATTTCAACATATCGTTCACCTATTTTCAAACAAATCCAAATATCGTTTGTGTTTTGTGAATTCTAGAAGAAAAGTTCATATATCTCCAATAGAGCAAAAATTATATCAACGGAAAATTACTAATCATCAATAGCGAGATAAACAAAATAGGACTAGCTACCAAGCTAGTCCTATTTCTCATTTGCGCTATTAAACTTTTCTTTTTTCTCGATTAACTTAAGGAAAATGAAACCAACTATTGTAGATAAGAAGACGAAGAGTAATTGAAGATAGTCTAAATAAAATGATTGATTAGAATTTTCTAGAGTGAACACTGCAACGCTTGTCCATTCCGAGTTATCAACCAAAAACAACTCTGATAATATATAACCTGATAAGCACTGTAACACAATGAATGTAATAAGGACGGTTAAAGTAGAAATAACATATTTCACTATTTTCACCTCACTTCTCATGTCCTTATTTTATCAATTTCCCACTTTTTATGTTATATGAAATCGTTTTGGTTCCATCCCTGCCGGTGCAATTGCATCAAGTGTAGTGTTTTTTCTTCTTTACTCCCCTTATGTTCAATACGATTTGTCACGATCCCATCTTTCATAAACAAAATACAATCTCCTATTTCCGCTGCCACGTCCATCATATGTGTAGAAAAAATAACAATTGTCCCCATCTTCTTAATGTCCTGTAAAACCTCAACAAATGCATTGACCCAATATGGATCTAAACCATTTGTCGGTTCATCTAATAATAATAGTTTTGGCTCCCCTAACAATGCTTGTCCAAATACTAATCGTTGCCGCATTCCCTTTGATAAATGTTTTACAAGTTCATTCCTCTTTTCAATTAAACCGATCTTTTCTAAAATTTCTTGTATTTGTTGCCCTCTTACCTTTCGTAATACACCATAAAAGGTAAGAAATTCATGCACAGTCATCATTTCCTGCGCATGGAAGTCATCTGGCATATATCCAATTTGTGACACGTATGCAGTCCTATTTTCATGAAGAGCAATACCATTCAATACAATCGTTCCATCTGTCGGTCTTGAAATACCTGCCAATATATGAAGAAGTGTACTTTTTCCTGCACCGTTCCCGCCGCATAGTACGATACACGTTCCTGCTTCTACTTGAAGTGAAAAGTGAGAGAGTGCTTGTTTTGTCTTATATTCTTTTGAAACCTCTGTAACTTGTAAAAGTGTCATTGCATCTTTCTCCTTTCTAGCTTCCATGCAGATAGAGCAAAACCAAATGTCATATATATTACTGTATATAAAATGAGAACGCCCCACGCCGCCTCAGATTGTAAAAAGGTAACGAGAGAATCATATGCTTGTCCAAATATTGCACCACCACCTAATTGAACAACGAATACGATACGAAGCAATTCAGCGGGATTAAGAAATAAAGCTACTTTTAGAAGCACAGCAATCATCGGATACGGAACAAAGTTAAGAACAGCGATAAGCGCAGTAGGCCAAATCATAATGAAGAAAAACCAAACCCCAACAGATATAGTTAGTGCCTGCCATCTTGTTACGGCAAAAGAACCGATCACAACACCAATTATTAGAAAGAAAAGCATTAATACTACCCCGAATACATAAAGGGCCAGTATCCATTTCATAGATAGCGCACTTCCACTAACAAGACCGATTAGAAGACTTATACCATAACTTAGCGTAAAAATAATAAGCTGCGCTGTAAATTGTCCGAATGCTTTTCCCATTACGTATGCAACACTAGAAATAGGATACGTACTTAATAACCGCCACTGTCCGTTTTCCATTTCATTTGCGATAGAAAAAGAAATGATAATAAGCATAAATAGCGGTATAATATACAACACTAAATTCGCCATTGTACCTGTCATATTTGTGTATCCAGTTATAGTAGGTGAATTTCGCCCTAGTAAAAATAGTAACGACATAACACTCGTCCAAAGAATGACAAATGTATAAGATGAACGTTGTCTTATCGTGATCCGCCACTCAGATTGCCAAATGTGCCACATAAAATCCCTCTTTCCGTAAAAAAGGACAACCAGAACGGTTATCCTTTTTTATTAATGAGAATGATTCATATCCTTTTTCTTTGCATTCTCTTCTTTTATTTTCATCATCATATCCATGTTCTTTGTCCATTCATGCTTTTCCAACTCTTTTGTAGTTAACACTTCACCTTTATTTTTAGAGACAAAGCTGTCCGCATCTTTTTTATCTTTGAATGAAATCACATTATAAGCCATTGGTGTTTTAATATCTTTGTCATAAACATAAGTCGCTTTGTCTACTTCAACCCACTCTTTTGAATTGTAATCACGTACAAATTTTGCTTGCAACTTTTCATTCTTATTTTTATTCATCCATTTGTACATACAACCAAGGTCATCAAATTTTAATGATTTACCGTTTTCAAGAATTACTTCTGTTCCGAATTGATCATTCGTCACAAGCATATTACAATTGGCACATTTATCATTTTTCTCGTCAATTGCTACTGGCTTAACTTCCTTTTTCCCGCAGCCAACTACTGTCAATAAAAGAGCTGCAACTATTGTAATCAATAAACCTTTCAATTTCATCTTCTTTTCCTCCCAATTTTAAATAAAGTGATACTTATTGCTAACATACTTACAATGATCATTCCAATTTGCATCTTAAATGAGAAATTATTTTCTTCCTTTTTTCCTCTAGTTGTCATCATAGGTTCATAATCAGTTAAAACTCGACTTTCAGGACTTTTCAACAATGTTTGGAGTACAATCATACCAGGCGCTTGGAAAAACAGCTGATATTCTGGGACTTCATTTGTTAATGTTAGAAAAAATGGATCTGCTCTATGCGGAATGCTGCTCATACCATTTCCCTTTGTATCCAGTTTCAATGATGCGTCCCAATAATTATGTATAATTTCGTTTTCATTGCTGTTTATCGCTTGAGATTCATTTACATTTCCAACAAAGACATTGTCAGACACATGATTTTCATTCGCATTTTTAAATTGCATGCCAATAAAATTCTCAGTTACTTCATTATCTGAAATCTGGTTGTTATTCGCATTTTCCACATACATCCCTACACGATTATTAGAAATTCGATTTCCAATCGTTTCCGTGTTCTCTGCATCATACAGCAATAAACCCTGTGCATTAACATTACGATTATTGAAAGTTAACTCGTTCCTTTCAATTTTTGTTTCTTTTGTTCCCATCACCATTGCACCTGTAATATTGTTGTGAGACTTGTTATTCTGTACGGTTATTTGATTTGAAAACATAATATGTATGCCATAACGAGAATTTCCGATAGCATTACGAGTTATTCGATTAAAATGACTATTTTCTATATAAATGCCATCTCTTACTTTATCAATCTCGACCCCTTGAATCATATTGTTATTTGATTCCCATAAGTCAATTCCATTTCCTTTAGAATTCCCTTTAATCAAACTACCTTCTACTACCGTATCACTTGCCCTATTTAATTTAATCCCGAACTGCTTTGTGTAGATTTGAAGATTTTTCAACCGATGATTCTTACCAGTAACATGAATAGCTTCCGTGTTTGCCCTACTACTGCATTGTTCTACCTTTATATGCTTCAAGGTGACAGATTGTCCTTTTACCGTAATAACGGGTTCTTTACGACAAGAGCGAACAATAACTTCTCCCGTCCCTTCCAAAGTAATAGGCTTTGAAAGAACGATTGCTTCATCATAATTACCACTCGGTATTTTTACGATTCCATATTCAGGAGCAGCGTCAATTTGAGATTGCAACGTATCCTGTGCATAAGTATGGAATGAACAACTTAAAAAAATGATACAAAAGAGAAAAAAGACTCGAGTTATTTTCATATAGCAATCTCCTCAAATATCAGTCGACCTACATGAAGGATAACAAACAATTGTGTGGAATTTGTGAAGTAATTTTGTATTTTTTGACAAAAAAAGATATTTTTAAATATAAATCCATTTTACTTTTTCAATATATAAGTCACTTGTATAAAGAACAAAACATAGCCTGCACTCACTTGCTCCTTTTGTTTTAAGCCTGGCATGTGGCAGAAATAGGCACTGACCGCATCTATGCATGGCCATATACTCTCGCTCACCTCAAAAGGAAGAGGTTTTTGTGTCGTTTTTTCACTTTGTATTTATACACGATTCCTTTATAGACTAAAAAAATAGGATCCTTATACTGTAAGCCTAAGTAATGAATAAAAGTAATAAGCCTTACAGCATTAACCAACTTATTTAGCAAGGTACGCACGAGTATTGATGTATAACATTTAAAAAAACAGCACAGGAGAAGGCCCCTCTTGGGCTTTTTACTTAGGAATCTACACAGCAAACTGCAAATTATATATGCAAGATTTTATGCAAACAACGGAAACAGGTACTACCACCAAACACAGTCGTGGCGCGGTAGTATGAAATCCTACATACAGTTAAGCCATTGGGAGAACGGCAGATCCTTGCCCCAGAAGAGCTGCGACGCAAACATCACTGTCGATAATCTTATGTAAACCTTACATGAATACCCTATACATCCAGTTTTTATAACAAGTTGCTTCCTTCGGATGGTATAATTAGGAAAAGATGATTTCTGGTACTGCTGTTTTGAATTGTTTTACATTTAATATAAATAATCTGACGGACTAGAGCAGCGACCCTGTGGCCAGGCCTGAGAGATTACAATTAAAAGGTTAATATTTTTTACAAAAGGAGAGAAAATGTCGAAAAAATAATCGGAATATTCACAGTATTATCATCATGCTTACTTACTATTTCTGCATGTTCAACGGAGAAAAAGACAAATGAACAATCTACAACATCTACAACAGCTGCAAACACAAGCAAAACAGAAATAGAACAATCGGAATTAAAATCAGTTGCAACGACGAAAAAGGAAATTGAAGAATTTTGGAAAGCAGTTAAGGATATAGATGCTCCCAAATTGAACGAGCCTACTAAAGTATGGGAAGAATATTACGCAAAGCTAGGTTTATCTAGTCGAATTTCATCACAGATCAACCCATCTTCTCAAGCAACTCTTTCTTATTTTGAGGGAAAGAATGAACAGGAACAGAGATATGTTGCCTCTGTCAACATATCTCCACATAGCACTACTCCTGGAGATGATACAATATTGAAATTACAAGAAAGTATTGCAATTGCTAAAAACTTTCTACCAAAAGGATATACTCAAGAGGAGGAGACATTTTACATCTTATATCAAGATCCACCATCCCTATTAAC
>Ga0102589_1003178_pt1 | contig 17520 bp, 18 predicted proteins | sample AraplaMF_Col_mLB_FD_76858 | JGI IMG/M metagenome (GOLD analysis project Ga0102589, IMG submission 76858) | Arabidopsis root microbial communities from the University of North Carolina, USA - plate scrape MF_Col_mLB | ecosystem: Host-associated > Plants > Roots > Endosphere | place: USA... | reverse complement strand
ATACTTTGGAGACGTTTTTTAATTCAATCATTATAGTCAGCTCCTACCAAGACGGTAAAACAGAACCATCGAATTTTTTCTCAATGAAATCTTTTACTTCTTTAGATTGATAAGCTTTCTTTAATTTGTTTACAACAGCATCATCTTTATTTTCAGTACGAACAACGACCCAGTTCACATATGGTGAATCTTTTCCTTCACGGAAAATAGAATCTTTCGCTGGACTTAATTTTGCACCTAATGCAAAGTTTGTATTAATTGCAGCTGCCTTTACTTCACTTAGCTGTGTTGGTAATTGAGATGCCTCTAATTCAACAATCTTTAAATTTTTTGGATTTTCAATTACATCTTTTGCAGTCGCTTTTTCTGTAGCCTTTGGATCAACTTTTAAAACCCCTGCTTTTTCAAATAGCTTTAAAGCGCGAAGCTCATTTGTTGGATCATTTGGGACAGCGATTGCATCGCCCTCTTTTAATTCTTTTACATCTTTTAAGCTTTTAGAATACACACCCATAGGGAATGTTACTGTGGAAAATACTTCAGTTAATTTCATATTACGTTCAGCTTTAAATACGTCTAAATAAGATTTAGTTTGATAGCTATTTACATCAAGGCTTTTTTCATCTAAAGATACGTTCGGTGCTACATAATCATTAAATACCTTTACATCAATTTCGAGACCATCTTTTGCGGCAACTTCTTTCACCTTTTCAAAAATTTGTTCATGCGGTCCACCTGTTACACCAACGGTAATCTTTTTCTCATCTAATGCTTTTACCTCTTTATCAGAATTAGCACCACATGCACCTAACAATAATACAGCTCCACTTACAATACTTAATAATACCTTTTTCATCTATAATTCCCCCTTAATATACGTTCCAAAATAAAAAGCACCTCTCAAAAATAAGAGAGGTGCCGAATAGACGAAATAGGTTCCTCTCTTATCTTCCAAAACGAAAATCGTTCTGCAGGAATTAGCACCTTAGCTTATACGTTATAAGCTCGGTTGCCGGGCATCATCGGGCCAGTCCCTCCGCCACTCTTGATAAGAGTATGTGTATGTAGTTTTTAAATATGGTACTAATAGTAAATCTTACAAAAAGAATTGTCAATGGTATTTTCTGAATATATTTTATTTTAAGGTAATGGAAACATTCCCTTTTTTATGCCCTTTTTCTACATATATATGAGCTTCTGGAATTTCTTCTAAGCGATAAATTCTATCAATAACAGGTTTTAAATTTTCTGTTTCAGTTAATTTTTTTAGTAGAATCATATCTTCTTTACTTACTTTTGCCATCATTCCATTAACAGATACATATTTTCCATTTTGCGTTAATACTTTTTGACAAAGGGATCTTTTAATTTTTCCAACTGCATCAAATATAATATCGTAGCGTTCAGCTCGCTTTGTAAAATCTTCTTTCGTATAATCAATTACGTGATTAGCTCCTAAAGATTGCACGAGTTCAAAGTTTGAATTACTACAAACAGCTGTAACGGTCGCGCCAAAATATTTAGCAAGTTGTACGGCAGCTGTTCCTACTGAACCAGATGCGCCATATATAAGTACTTGTTGCCCTTTTCTTATACGTCCTTTTCTCAGGAAGTGTAATGCTGAAGTTCCGCCAAAAGGAATAATGGCAGCTTCTTCATACGTCACATTGGTAGGTTTTAATGATATCAATCCGCTTTCATGCACACATGTATATTCTGCATAACCACCGACATTAAGCTCTGTTAATGCGAAAACTTGGTCTCCTTTTTTAAATTGAGTTACATCTGTTCCTATTTCTTCGATTTCACCAGATAGCTCGACGCCGAGTATAGGTTTTCTTGGTTTTTTAAAACCTAATATAATCCGCATAGGAATCCAAAATAAAAGGGGGCTATTAAAGCCGCGCATTCTACAATCTCCAGTTGTTACACTTGTTGCGTGAATTTTAACTAATACTTCATTCTTTTTTGGAGTAGGTTTCTCTACATCTTGAAGTTTGAGAACATTAGGTGGCCCATACTTTGTGCAAATAATTGCTTTCATAATGACCTCCTGAATTTAGTTGTTTTTATTTACATCATATTTAAGTATTTCTTTAAACATGTTGTTATTCGAGAAATAAAGTGAAATAGAAATATTAAAAAGTATATAGATTTCAAAGGAAAATAGATGATATCCTTTTGGAAAGGAGGAGAAATTATGAAAAAACTTATTTTAACTTCTAGTATGATCCTTGCAGTTATTTTAGGTGCAGGGTGTAGTAATGAGAAAACAACAAAGACGGATGAACCGAAAAAAGAATCGGTTCAAAAAGAGAAGGAATTAGCCGCGAAGGATGTTTTCAAGAAAGCGAATGAAGCTTTTAAAAATGAAGAACATGTAACGATGACATATGATGTAGGGATAAAAGCTGAAGGAACAGAGATGGATCTGCTAAAGGCTAAAATGCAATTAGAGCCAAAGAAAAAGAATTCTCGTTCTGAAATGAATGTTTCTGGTACAGAGGTTGTAGTGTATGCGGTGGATGGTAAAGTTGCTGGTCAGGTGAAAAATCCTAATACAGGAGAAGTTATATCTGTACCGGAGGAGCAATTAAATGCTAGCGGGATGAAAGCAACTCAAGATATTGTAGATAATTTAGAAGTGCCAGCAGTAGTTTTAGATAAAATGAAGATGGAGAAAAGCGGAGATAAATATAAGCTGACGTTTATATTAAAAGGGCAAGAAACAGAGAGTATGTTAACTAGCATGGATGAAACGCAGAAGAAAATGCTACAAGCACAAAATGCAAAGATAGAAGAAGTGGATGCAGAATACATCATTACAAAAGATTTTAAATATGAATCAGCGAAGATAGATATGATTATGAGTAGTAATGGTAAGGATAAGGCACACATTATTACGAATGCAAAATATACATCGTACGAAAAGTTTGAGCCAATACAGCTGCCAGCAGCAAAGTAATAGTTTTGATGAGGGAGGGACCTAAAATAAAGGGTCTCTCTCTTTTTGTTAATACCTTCTTCGTAGGAAAGTAGGTACAATATGAAGAGGAAGAACGTTGGAAGGGGAGAGTGCCATTTGAAAAAAAGAAAGATAGCAGCTGTTATTGTAGCGTATACAGTGTTGCTCGCGACATCTATATATACATACAAAGAGCAACTGGATCATCCTATTATGAGTGATGTAGGGAAGTTACTTCCAACGAAAATTAAACGTGTTGAAAATGCTGAAGATGAAAGTTCATTAAAAAAGTTAGTGCAAGATGCAACTGTTTCTGGAGAGAAGATTTCTATTGCAGGTATGCAACATAGCCAAGGCGGACAGACGTATTATCCGAACGGTACGATGCTTGATATGAAAGGGTATAATGAAATATTAGAATTCGATCCGGAGAAGAAGAGGATTAGGGTGCAAAGCGGTGTCACATGGAATGACATTCAAAAGAAAATCAATCCATATGGTCTTGCAGTTCAAGTGATGCAATCTCAAAATATTTTTACTGTGGGTGGTTCATTAAGTGTAAATGTACATGGGCGCGATATTCGTCATGAAGCATTGATTGATACAGTAGAGTCGTTCAGATTGTTAATGGCAGATGGTACGGTGCGTAATGTAAGTAGAGAAGAAAATGCCGATTTGTTTCCGTATGTAGTTGGGGGATACGGATTGTTTGGTGTAATTTTAGATGTGACGCTACAGTTAACAAACGATGAATTGTATGAAACGCATACGAAGGTACTAGATTATAAAGAATACTCTTCATACTTTAAGAATAAAGTACGAAGGGACGAGAATATACGCATGCATTTAGCACGTATTTCTGTTGCCCCAAATTCATTTTTAAAAGAAATGTATGTGACAGATTATGTACTAGCAGAAGATCAGCAGAAGCTGAGAGAGTACAGCAAATTAAAAGAAGAAAATATTATAGCTGTGCCGAAATTTTTACTTGGGTTATCACGTTATAGTGACTGGGGAAAGGGCGCATTTTGGGATATACAAAGAAGTTATTTTGAACGTACAGATGGTAAGTACGAAACGCGAAATAACGTAATGAGATCTGATAGTGCTTTTATGGAATACGATAATCCAAACTTGACCGAAGTTTTACAAGAGTACTTTATACCGATAGATGGTTTTGCAGAGTATATAGATGATTTGCGAAGTGTTTTAAATGAAGAGGAATTAAACCTTCTTAACATTACAATCCGCTATGTAGAAAAGAATGAGAATGCGGTGCTATCTTATGCGAAAGATGATATGTTTGCGCTTGTGCTTCTAATTAATCAAGGGCGTTCTGAGGATGAAATAAAGAAAACAAAAGTGGTCATTCAAAAGATGATTGATGTTACGTTAAAGCATAATGGAAGTTATTATTTACCGTATTATTCTTATCCGGCAAAAGAGCAACTAAAGAAAGCATATCCTCGTATAGAAGAATTCCTTCAGAAGAAGAAGGAAGTAGACCCAGAGGAAAGGTTTGTGAATTTATTTTATAAGGAGTATAGCAAATGACATATAGAAGATTTGTAGCGTCACAAAGCATAATTATGATGGCGGGAAGTATGGTATTTCCTTTTTACATTCTATTGCTTCGAAATGTTGGGAATAGCTTCTCGCAATTTGGCTGGGCGTATGGCTTATTTGCCTTAACTTCAGCTCTAGTATATCCGTTAGTTGGAAGAACCTCTGATAGAGTAGGTGATAGAAAGTTATTAATTATATACGCCTGGTCCATGGCTATATTAATGCTTTGTTTTCCTATTGCAACAGAAGTTTGGCATGTATACATTCTCCAAATTTTAATGGGTATTTTAGGTGCTGTGCAGCGTAATACGGAGAAGACGTCGTTAGCACGAAAGGTAGAACAGAAAAAAGCTGGTTATGAAATTGGAAAATATCATGTGTGGACATCGGTTGGAGGAGCAGTAGCAGTTATTGCAACGGGATATTTAGTAGATTTCTTTACGATTGGCACCATTTTTTATATAGCATCTATTTTATATGCAGTGAGTGGAATTGTATTAAGTAGCAAAAAAATATAATCATACCCATTTTTACCTGATTACCCTTTATTTGTTATACTTATGGAGAAGACAAAAGAAAAGGGGACATTGCCTTTGATGAAATTTATAGTTTTAGCTATTCTCACTTTGTTTTTGATTCCATGGACTAGAAGCGGTAATAAAATTCGCGCGGTGGATAAAGGAGGAAATGAGAAAGTTGTAAAGGGTAAGAAATCATCTATTTTAGTTATTCCTGTTTTATTTTGGATAGGTATTGCAATCTATGAATATTTCTGGCTAATTGATGATCGAGCAGATTCTATTCTTACTCATTATTCTGTTGCAGTAGCGGTTTTAATTGGGCTTGTTTTATTTTCACAAGAGCAGGTAGGGAAATTAGAAGGTACATTAAAAGGACTTCTAATGTTTGTTTTACTCGCAAGTTACGGCTATTTTGGTTATTTGCACGATATAGTAATCTCGCAAAAGAAATATGATTCGGTCGTGAAGGTAGAGAAAGATATTTCAGAGACATTTACTGAAAATGACCAACCGTTTACAGTTCCGCCTAAAACAGCGGAAAATAAAATGAAAAAGGTATTTGGTGATATTCCGAAAGTAGCTTATTTTGAGCTAGGGGAATTAACGCCACAAATGGTAAATGGTGAAGCCTTGTATGTAGCACCGATAGAAGTTTCGGGATTTTTTAAAGCGCGTAAGGCAGGAACAATACCAGGTTACGTAACAATGTCAGGTACAAATCCTGATGCGGAAGCGAAATTACATCTTGGATATAAAATGAAGTATGTACCAAGTATGTTTTTTGGTAATAAATTAGAACGTGCTGTTCGAAAAGCAGAGCCAGATTTAGTTTTTAAAGGGAAACCCAAATTTGAAGTTGATGATAAAGGAAAACCGTATTATACAATGACATACGGTGAGTTTATTTCAGGAAGATCAGGGTTTGAAGTAGAAGGCGTTGTCGTTGTTGATGCACAAACAGGTGATGTGAAGCGATATGATAAAGGGAATGCACCTAAATTCGTTGATGGTGTATTAAATCATGAAACAGCATCTACGTTAAATACGTACTTCGGAAAATACATTCACGGATTTTGGAATACGAAATTCTCACAAACTGACATGAAGATTCCGACTGAGTGGGGGACGAAGGAGGGCGTTACACCTATCTTCGGAAAGGATGGTAAACTGTATTACTTTACAGACTTTACCTCTCCGAAAGAAGGAGTAGATTCTGCTCTCGGTTACTCATTAGTTGATGCACGTACAGGAAAGTTGTATTACTATAACGGAAAAGAAGTGAAAGGAATTATGGACGGTTCGGCTGCTACAGAAGTAGTAGATAATTCCTTTAAGAGAGAGAAATGGCATGGAACAATGCCAGTTATTTATAACGTATACGGTAAGCCTTCTTGGATTGTACCAGTTATTGATGACGGCGGGTTAGTACGTGCTCATACTGTTATATATGCTTCTAATGCAAAAGTGTTTGCGTCAGGTTCGACGCAAAAAGAAGCGCTTGAGAACTATAAAAATGCGCTAAGCGGAAGTGGTGATTCATTTAGACCGACTTCAAATGGGAAAGAAGCGCAAAAAGAAGGCACTGTACAACGTGTGTATAAAGAAAAATCAGGTGAAAATACGATTGTGTACGTACTATTAGAAAATGAGCAAAAAGTATTTATGGTACCAGCGAAGAAATTCCCATATGCAATGTTTACAGAAGTAGGAGATCCAATTCAAATCACATATTTAGACACAGGAGAAACGATGGCATCTGTATCTAAATTTACAAATAGTAATTTGAAAAAGTAAAGCGATAGAGATTCTATCGCTTTTTTTACATTATTAAACAGGAAAATACAGTATACTTGACGTATATTTATGTTGTAACTATAATTGTTACGATTCGACATTTATATGAAAGGGTGAATGAAAAAAGTGAATGGAGTTAATCACGAAGTATATAAACCTGTAAAGACAAACAGGTTATGGATGATTCTTGTATTAGGGACACTTACGGCAATTGGGCCATTATCGATTGATATGTATTTGCCATCTTTACCGAAGTTAACAGATGATTTACAAACGGGGGCATCTCTTGCGCAGCTTACATTGACAGCTTGTTTACTTGGGCTTTCAGTGGGCCAGTTATTTGTTGGTTCAATTAGTGACATTTACGGAAGACGCAAACCTCTTATTATCGCTCTTATTATTTATGTTGCTTCTTCTTTACTTTGTGCTGTTGCACCATCGATTTGGAGTTTAGTGCTTTTACGTTTCTTACAAGGTGCTTCAGGGTCTGCTGGTATCGTTATATCACGTGCAATGGTACGCGATATGTATTCAGGTTCTGAAATGACGAAGTTTTTCTCACTGCTTATGTTAGTAAACGGAGCAGCGCCTATTTTGGCACCGATTATTGGAGGGCAATTATTACAGTTCACATCATGGCGCGGCGTTTTTATCGTTCTTGGAGCAATTAGTGTATTCATGCTAATATCAGCTACTTTCGTATTACGTGAAACATTACCTCTTGAAGAAAGAGAGACAGGTGGATTATCAGGAACGCTTGCAACATACGGAAAGCTTCTGAAAGATCGTTTATTTATGGGATATGCATTGTCGCAAGGATTAGTAACAGCAGCAATGTTTGCTTATATTTCTGGTTCACCGTTCGTGTTGCAAAATATATACGGGGCATCACCACAACAGTTTAGTTTGTTCTTTGCAATTAACGGTATTGGTATTATTATTGCTAGCCAAGTTACTGGCCGCTTAGCGGGGAAAGTTAATGAGAAAACTTTATTTGTTGCGGGTATTATTATTGCGGCTGTTGGCGGTCTGTCGTTACTACTTACAATCGTATTAGGAATAGGGCTAATCGGTGTTTTATGCTCGCTATTTCTTGTTGTATCAAGTGTTGGGGTTGTATCAACAACCGGCTTCTCGTTAGCGATGAGAAATCAAAAACAAGCAGCAGGAACAGCATCAGCTTTACTAGGTTTATTACAGTTTATTTCAGGAGCACTTGTAGCACCGCTAGTAGGTATTGGTGGAAGCAATACAGCACTTCCTATGGGTGTTGTTATAGCTCTTTGTGAAATTGGTGCTGTGTTATGTTATTTATTCATGGCAAAAAGAAGTGAAAAGCAGTTTGAACTGCAACAAAGACAAAATTTAGAGGCTTAATTCATAAAAAGAGCTGATTCAAACATGTTTTGAATCAGCTCTTTTTTCATTTCTTTGAAATAACTCATGCAAAAGTTACTTGCATAAAGTGACGATACTGTGACAAAAATGTGGGTATATATATTAAGAAATCATCTTAAGTACAAAATTTAGGATGTTCTCGGTATAATAAAACAAGTGGAGATAAAAGAAACTATAATTAGAAGTAGCTGTAGATAAAAGGAGAATTGAAGATGAAGAAGGTTTTGGGTATTGCTGTAATGGGAGGTATGCTCCTTCTAGCAGGGTGTAATGGAAATAAAGATACGAAAGAACCGAAAGAAAAGGTAGAGCAATCTACTGAACAAACAGAAGAGATGAAAGAATACCTTGCAGTACATGAAAAATATGATATAAAAATGAACAAAGAAATCAATAAAGCATTACAGTTATTTGAAGTGGCAAAAGAAAAGGGCGGTAAGGAAATAACGAATGCTAAATATAAGGAAGACGTGCAAAAGGTAACAACGAGCATGTTAGAAGATATTGATCATATACGTAAAGAAATTCGTGTTCCAAAGTCGAAAGAGCAAGAGCATGAGGTATATGCTGGTTTCTTGGATGAATCGGAACAAGCGATGAAAAAATTACAGAAGTTAGCTAAAGAAGAAGATTCATCGTTGATTCGTGATATAGAAATTAACTTTGCAACAGCATCCACATACTATAAACGTTTTCAAACAGAGGCCCAAAAATAACCTTGCGCATGCGCAAGGTTATTTTTTCTTCTTACCATCTCCGTCTTCATCCTCGGATACCAATACCTTCTGTTCTTCGTGAAATTCCGAAATTGTTTGTCCAGTAATATTATCGAATGGAGTATAAAAAGAAGTGATACGTTTCTTCTTAATGAAGAGTTTGTAGAAGCCGATGGTTACGAGTATGACAATTGTTAATGGCAATCCTATGGTGGCTAGAAGTAAGGGATCCATCTTATAAACTCCTTTAAAGTAATTAATTTTATTATAGGTTAAAGTAGTGACTTTAAGAAATAATACCATTAAAAACTGATTTTTCTAAATATATCCAATTTGATTGACTTTTCTTTTTTTCAGAATTATAATTCGAAATATACAATTTGAACCAAATAATAATATAGCAATTTACTTATCCAGAGAGGTAGAGGGACTGGCCCTATGACACCTCAGCAGCGGGTTCTGTAGTAGGAACACCGTGCTAATTCCAGCAAGCAAGGCTTGAAAGATAAGTGATGGGCATAGTTTTATTAAGCCTTGATCTTATTTTTTAAGATCAAGGCTTTTTGTGTTTTAAGAAGTGGAGAAGGAGTAATGGGAACAAATATGTCAATAAAACAAAGTAAATTCATTTGTTTAGGGGGTTATTGAAGTGTATGTTATTAAAAAACTATCGGTTATGGTTTTCACGCTATGGGTCATTACAACAGTAACATTTTTGATTATGCATATCATTCCTGGGGATCCATTTTCATCAGATGCGAAAATCTTTCCAGAGGAAGTAATACAAAATATGAGGGCGAAGTATCACCTCGATGAACCGTTATGGAATCAATATGTCGCTTATTTAGATGGCGTAGTTCATTTTGATTTTGGTGAATCTGTTCAATCCACAGGTCAAGGTGTATCAGAAATTATAACGACAGGATTTGGTCCGTCAGCGATTATCGGTTTACAAGCACTTATTATTTCATTATTAGTCGGAATTGCAGCAGGTACATTTGCAGCACTATATCATGGGAAAGTAATTGATTATAGTGTGAGCTTACTTGCGATTCTCGGTATATCTATTCCAAGTTTTATTTTAGCGCCATTATTTATACAAGTATTTGCTATACAGTTTGAACTGTTACCTGTAGCGTCTTGGGGTACATTCGAACATACGGTATTGCCCTCCTTTGCATTAGCGTTAGGACCAATCGCAGTTATTACAAGGTTTGTTCGCTCTAATATGATTGAAGTTTTGCAGAGTGATTATATTAAGCTAGCGAGAGCGAAAGGTATCCCAATTAAGAAAATCATTATAAGACATGCTCTTCGAAATGCAATTGTGCCAGTACTTACATTTGTTGGACCGTTAATGGCTGGACTTTTAACAGGGACTTTCGTTATTGAAAAAATATTTTCCATTCCTGGCCTAGGAAAATATTTTGTAGATAGCATTTTTAACCGAGATTATCCGGTCATTATGGGAACAACGATTTTCTATAGTGCGCTATTAATCGCATGTATTTTCATTACAGATATTATTCATCGTATTGTTGATCCGCGTATTCGTTCTATTACATAAGGAGGGGGGATATTTAAATGGGAGCTTATGAAATTAATAAACAGTTATTAACGAATGAAGAGAAAAAAGAATTAACGATAAATAAGGAGCAGCAAACAATTAGCCGAAAGAAGGAAGTGTTTCGCAAGTTTATATCAAACCCTATAGCAGTTTTAGGGGCAGTGACGTTATTACTCATTATCATTTTCTCTCTAATTGGCGAAAGTTTAACGTCATTTACGGCGAGTGAACAAGTGAAAGAAGCAACTAATTTACCTCCTAGCAGCGAGCATTGGTTCGGAACCGATGATTTAGGAAGAGACATATGGGCGCGTACTTGGGCTGGTGGAAAAATCTCACTAACAGTTGGATTGGTAGCAGCAGCGCTAGATATAGGTCTTGGTGTACTGATCGGAGGTTTTAGCGGATATGTAAGAGGGCGTAATCGTCTTGGAACGTTAATTGATGAGTGGATTATACGAGGGATTGAAGTGTTATATGGTATCCCATATTTATTAATTGTTATTTTACTATTGATCGTGATGAAACCAGGACTTTTTACAATTATCATCGCTCTGGCATTAACAGGATGGATCGGCATGGCACGTCTCATTAGAGCTCAAGTCTTGTCTTTAAAACAAAGAGAATTTGTTATCGCAGCAGAACGGTTAGGTACGTCTCATATGAAAATTATATATGGACATTTAATTCCGAACTTAACAGGGATTATTATCGTAAATTTATCATTTACAATTCCAGCAGCTATTTTCTCAGAATCATTTTTAAGCTTTATCGGACTCGGAGTGCAATCACCAGCCGCTAGCTGGGGAACGATGACGAACGATGCACTCGGGACATTGCTAAGCGGAGAGTGGTGGCAATTATTCTTCCCGGCAATCATGATTGCACTCATTATGTTTGCATTTAATGCAATTGGTGATGGTTTGCAAGATGCAATTGATCCAAAAATCGTAAAAAGGAATCGAAAGGAGAAAAAACATGGGACAGCTTTTATCTTTAGAAAACGTAACGTTAGCCGTTGAAAAAGAGAATAGTAAGCAAGCGATTGTGAAACATGTTTCCTTTTCTATTAACGAAGGTGAAATAGTTGCACTTGTAGGAGAGAGTGGTTCAGGAAAAAGTGTTACAGCACAATCTATTATCGGACTAAATCAAGAGTCTATTCACATCGATGATGGAAGTATTTCTTTTCAATCTCAAGGATTAACGAATTTACAAGAATCAGAGTGGAATCAAATTCGAGGGAAAGATATTTCTTTTATCTTTCAAGAACCTCTGTCCTCCTTAAATCCGACGATGAAGGTAGGAAGACAAATTACAGAAGTAATTTTGCAACATGAGAAAAAATCGAAAAGAGAAGCAAAAGAAATTGCAATCAACTTATTAAATGATTTAGGGATACATGAAGCAGAGAAACGTTTTGAACAGTACCCACATCAATTAAGCGGAGGTATGAGGCAACGTATTTGTTTAGCAATTGCATTTGCTTGTCATCCAAAGCTTGTTATTGCAGACGAGCCTACAACTGCATTAGATGTAACGATCCAAAAACAAATTATGGGGTTATTAAAAGAGAGAAAAGAAAAACAAAATACGAGTATTTTATTAATTACACATGATTTGGCACTCGTACGTGAAGTAGCAGATCGAGTAGTTGTGATGTACGGGGGACGTGTTGTTGAAAAAGGAACGATACAAGAAGTAATAGGTTCACCAAAGCACCCGTATACGAAAAGTTTATTGCAAGCAATTCCGAATATGGATGATGCTGAAAAGGTACTTAGAGCAATTGAGGGGACAACACCATCAATTGAAACATTGAACAGTTTTGGGTGCCCATTTGTAAATAGATGTCCAGTAGCAATACAAGAATGCATTCATCGTTTTCCAGAGAGAACAACATATTCCGCGGAACACAGTTCACATTGTTGGCAGCATGTTCTAGAGCATAACCAAGCGAAATCAAAAGAGAAGGTGAATGCCTCATGACAACAGATTTAATTACTGTAAAGCAAGTAACGAAAACGTATGGAAATAAAAAGAAAGAAATAGCAGCGCTAAAAGAAATATCACTTTCTATCCCGAAAGGAACAACACTTGGCATTATTGGAGAAAGTGGTTCAGGAAAAACGACACTTGGTAAGCTCATAGCTGGGATTGAGAGTCCAACGTCTGGTGAAATTGATTATAACGGTCAAGTTGTTCACAAGTTGAAGTCAGCTCATAAGCGAGATTTCTTGCAGAGAGTACAGTTCATTTTTCAAGATTCAACAGCTGCATTAAATCCGCGCTGGAAAGTACGCGATAGCGTAACAGAAGGCTATATTTCATTCGGTTTAGGCGATAAAGGGCTGAAAGATAAAGTCGCAGGTGATGCACTAGAACGTGTTGGACTAGATAGACGATATATTGATCGTTACCCGCACGAATTTAGCGGAGGACAACGTCAACGAATCGCTATTGCAAGGGCGTTATTATGTGAGCCCGAGGTATTAATTCTTGATGAACCAATTTCTGCGTTAGATGTCTCATTGCAAATTCAAGTTGTACATTTGCTGCAGAAAATTCAAAAGGAGCAAGGTTATACATATTTATTTATCGCGCACGATTTGCCGATGGTTCACTACTTATGTGAAAAAGTGGCCGTCTTATATAAAGGAGAACTTGTTGAATTTGGAAATACGGATGAAGTGTTCCGTAATCCACAACATTCTTATACAAAAACATTATTAGCATCAACACCAAAAATTTCAGGCTAAAGGAGAATGTAGGATGAAGAAGTTTTTATTATTTGTCATTATGACCGTATTAGCAATTACTTCTGTCGCTTGCGGTAAGAAAGAGGCGCAAAAGGCGAGTGCTGGTAAGGGAGAAGGGGATCGATTAGTAACGAATATTGGTAGCGATCCATATACACTCGATTCCGCTATTGCAACAGATAGCACATCAGGTTATGTAATTGGGCATTTATTCTCAAGCTTATATACGCAAGATAGCGATGGGAAATATCAAAATGAGTTAGCAGAAAAAGAAGAAGTAAATGCGGATGGAACTGAATATACAATCCATTTAAAGAAAGATATTAAATGGTCAGATGGTTCTCCTATTACAGCAAATGATTTTGAATTTGCATGGAAGCGATTATTAAATCCGAAAACAGGCTCTATGAATGCGACAGAAATGTATTTTATTAAAGGGGCAGAGGCATATAATACTGGAAAAGGTGAAGAAGGACAAGTGGGTATTCAAGTTGTTGATCCTCAAACATTAAAGGTAACACTTGAGCACCCAGTTGCTTCTATTAAACAAAAATTAGCGAGCTCATTATTTATTCCATTATCTAAAAAATCAATTGATGATAACAACAAATTAAAAACAGATCCAAAAGAGTTAATTACAAATGGACCATTCACGTTAAAAGAATGGAAGCATAATCAAGCAATTACAGTACAAAAAAATAAAGAATACTATGATAAAAAGGTAACGTTAAAAGAAATTGAGTTTCGTATTATTCCAGACTCTAAAACAGCGTATCAATTGTACAAATCAAAAGAATTAGATTTATTAAGTGGTTTACCACAAGAGATGATTGAGAAAGAAAAAGGGAATAAAGAATATAAACGTGTTGCGGGCTTCTCATCTTATATTTACTCATTTAACGTAGAAAAAGAGCCATTTACAAATGCGAAAGTACGTAAAGCATTTTCATTAGCAGTTGATCGTAAATTTATCGTTGAAAAACTGTATAAGAATAATGCGCAAGAAGCATATGCATTCGTACCAGAAGGAGCAAAAACACAAGGTGGTCGTGATTTTCGTAAAGAAAAAGGTGATTATGTTAAATTTGATCCAGCAGAAGCGAAAAAATTACTAGAAGAAGGTATGAAAGAACAAGGATGGTCTACATTACCTGAAGTAACATTAAAATTCACTACAGATACACAGCATAAAAAAGTAGCAGAAGCAATGCAGGAAATGTTTAAGAAAAATCTTGGTGTAGATATTAAGTTAGAAAATAAAGAGTGGAAGAGTTACATCGATACATATAAGCAAAGTGATTTCCAATTAGCTTATATGGGATGGGGCGGTTCTTTATTAGACCCAATTACTAAACTAGATTTATATGCAGGTGATGGTCCAAACAACTATGCAAAATGGCATAATAAAGAATTTGACGCTTTAGTGAAAGAAGCAGAAGTGGAACAAAATGAAGATAAGCGCTTTGACTTACTGCATAAAGCCGAAGATATTATGTTTACAGATTCACCATTAATCCCAATTATATTCCCGTCGGATTCTTATTTACAGAAACAAACGGTATCTGGACTTCAATATTATGTTGGATCTAAACCGGATTTAAGATATGCAAAAATAAAGAAGTAGGCAACCGCCTACTTCTTTATTTTATCCCGCTTTAATGGGCAGGAAGATCCCCACCTCAAAATGCAGCAAAAGCAAAGAGTTTAGGTGGGGATCGGGCTGCCCATTAAAGTCCAATTGGTTCAACTAATAATCAGTGGGGATGAAGAAAACCCCCACTGATTAAAGTTTTACTTTATTTCTCTTTTATATTCTTTTTTCGTTCCATCAGAGAAGACAACTTCTAAATCAAACTTTTGGTAGTCTTTATCAAGTTTGAACACATTTACTACTTGATCAATTACTTCTTGGTCAGGCGTATCTTTATCAAATTTTAATTCTTGTAGAAGTGGGCTTAATTTTGTAATAGCCTCATCACCTGTAAACTTTGCATTTGATTTGTGGTCTTCAAGTTTTGCTTCCATTTTCTTATCAGCTGCTACATTCTTATAATCAGCTTCGTAGTCTTTCTTCGTATCTTGATAGTCTGCATCTAAACTAAATTCATTGAAGTTAAGTTTTAAATCAGCAGGAGCTTCATTTTTTGCTTCTTCAGTAGTTTTCTTATTAGAAGTTGTATCTTCTTTTGCAGGAGCTTTACATCCTGTTAATACAGGTACTAGCATAAGCGCTAATAAAACTGATAGTAAAATTCTCATTATAAATTCCTCCTTATGTAAATTCGTTCTATACAAGTTTTTCCCAAAATCATGTAATTATGTATGAGCTGAAAATAAATTATTATCCTATAGACACAAGGGATAATCCGCAATTTAAATCAAAAATGATTTGTATGTATATGGTAAATTGAAGTTGTGAGGAGGTACTAACATGCATGAAGAATATAAAGAGATGATAAAACAGGCAATTGAATATATAGAGGATCACCTACATGAGGAGCTTACAACAGAAAGAGTGGCATCTCACAGTGCAGTATCGATGTACCATTTTCATCGTATTTTTCAAAGGTATATTGGGATGAGTGTAACGGATTATATTCGAAAGAGAAGGTTAACTCATGCTGCGCAAGTTTTAGTGTCAACTGAGAGAGCTGTTATTGATATCGCAGTGCAATACGGTTTTTCCTCACAAGAGGCATTTACGAGAGCTTTTAAAAGAATGTTTCAATTGCCACCGAAGAAATATCGAAAGTATTTCCAGTCATTTTATATAGAAAGAGAGGGTGTTTCAATGCAAAAAGGTATACCGAAAGGATGGGTATTAAGTGGAAGTCATCCTGCTGAATATGAGATGGGGTTAGATTATGAAGTTGTTCATCAAGGAAAAGTATCTGCATACATAAAAGCAAAAGAGAATGTTACGCATGGAGGATTTTCAACATTAATGCAAATCTTCCGGGCCGATAAATATGTAGGTAAAAGATTACGTTTTACAGCATTTGTTAAGAGTGAGAACGTAAGAGATTGGGCAGGGTTATGGATGCGAGTAGACGGAAAAGATACAGAACCGCTCGCTATGGATAACATGCAAAATCGCCCAATTAAAAATACGAATAACTGGCAATCGTACTCGGTTGTATTAGATATAAAAGAAGGAGCGCTTGGTATTGCATTCGGTGTTTTATTATCAGGGGAAGGTTGTGTATGGCTAGATAGTATTCGATTTGATGAAGTAGATGAAAAAATTCCTTCAACAGATTTGGCAGAAAATTTTTATGAAACACTCTTAGAAGAGCCAGTGAATCTGCAATTTGAAGAAGTAGAAAGATAAAAAATAAGGAGAAAAGATATGCTCAAATATGTAAAACTAATAAGTGTTAGTTTAGTAATATCGTCTTGCATTATGGGGATTAATTATTTAATTAGCTATCTTTGGTCAGGACATGTACCTTCTTTGACGTGGCGAACATATTTGATGTTTATGTTTATATTTATGATGAGTTTTAGTTCGATGCAAAAAGATGGGGAAGAGGATTATTGAAAATAGTCTTCTTCTCCTTTCTTTCATTAACACAAATGTTCATAGCTGTTTTCGGAAATGCAGGTATGATCTTTAATATAATTTCACTATCGTTACAACTCGTAAATTCGGGTGTAATTGTACCGCATAAAATGCTTTCTAAAACATATCAAACAATCGGCGAATTATTTCCCGCAACATATGCAGCAAATGGCTATTATACAATAATATTTGGGGGAGTTAGTCTAGAGAAAAATATTATTTCATTATTAGTCATTATATTAGTTACGCAATTGGTAGCAGTGATTACTGTATCTATAAAAGGAATAGTAAAGGGAAGAAGCTTTGTAGTTAAAGAAGTATAAAGTAAAAAAGGTATCCTTCGATTGGATACCTTTTTACTTTATTATTTTGCAACTTCTGTCCACTTGTAGTTAAATTCACCGCCGAAGTCAGTTGTTACAAGTCCTTTAATGAAAGAGCGTTGTAAGTAAGAGCGACCTTGTTGGTATAAAGGAGCAACAGCGCCGTCTTGTAATAGGATTTTTTCAGCTTGCTTCATTGCTTCAAAGCGTGCCTTTTCATCGCCAGCTAAATCTGTTTTCACTTTATGAATGAGCTCATCGTACTCTTTGTTAGAGTATTTATCGAAGTTATAAGCACTATCTGTTGTAAATAAATCTAAGAATGTAATTGGATCAGCGAAGTCAGGGC
>Ga0102589_1003176_pt1 | contig 17523 bp, 10 predicted proteins | sample AraplaMF_Col_mLB_FD_76858 | JGI IMG/M metagenome (GOLD analysis project Ga0102589, IMG submission 76858) | Arabidopsis root microbial communities from the University of North Carolina, USA - plate scrape MF_Col_mLB | ecosystem: Host-associated > Plants > Roots > Endosphere | place: USA... | reverse complement strand
AAAAAATATGAGTAAACAAAAAGTAGGAATGTGGATATATCAGGATAAACTTTCAATGTAAGGGATGATTGGGAATGGGTATTTCGGAAACGAATATAAATTATGTTAATATAATTACCAACTTCCATTTATTGTATTCTTGATATTTTACTTGAAAAGTAAAAAAAGCAAACTAAGGGGATCCTTGGTTTGCTAAATTTGGTATGGAAACGAAATTAAATGTTTGAAGCAGAAAGAAAGTGAAATTCGCTTTAGCTCGTCTAATTATGCCAGACATATTATGCGCCTAGTTTTAGCCATTTTGCGACTTGTCCATAAATAGTATTTTGAAGATTTGGGGCTAGGTTTTGCATCTTTAAAGCAAAATACAATGTTTTCATTAAATTTAATGTACATGTACGTCCACTGAAAAAGGCTTCGTTATAACCTTGGGTCACTAAATGCATTTCAAATTTATCAAATACCTGTTCGGCAAATTCTATTAATGCTTCCTCAGAGTAGGCACGAGCTAGTAACGCTTCAATAATAGTAACTAAGCGTTCCTCCTCGTCGTTGACAAAAATAGTACCTTTCCAAGTAACAAGTTTTAAGGCGTGCAAGATTAAAGGCGCGTGTTGTATATCAAATTTGGGGTGTTTAATTGTCATAGCCGCTAAATCTGCACCATGTGCAATGCTATGTGCCCAACCTTTATCTTGAACATGTCCTCTTGTATCTTTTTCCAATAGTAAATAGCGACCGATCTTTTTAAAGAAAATTTGTAGACGCTCATCATTTAAAATAAGTAGTTCAGCATCTTTTGCAAGAATACTTGCTACAAGTAAAGCAGAAAACGAACGTGTGAAAACACTATCTGTCATTTCTTCACCTATGTTTAAAAATAAATAATCGTCGCCTATTACAGTGTCAAATAAATATTGTAGCTGTTCATTGCTCAGTAAATTGTCGCTAAGTAGATCAATAAAAGTTCGATAAATTAATTTGTCTCGTAATTCGGCATCTGGTGAACCAATGTGCGTTAACATTTCTTGTAAAAACCAATCGCCCTTTTGTAACATAAAATCTTGTCGTTCTGAAGGTGTCATGGTTGAGAATGATTGTAATGTATTTTTAATTTCCATATGTAAATCCCCCGAGGTTAAGTTAATATTATTAATTCTCTATTAGAGCATTCTTTTTGAAGTGTTCCTTAAGGATCACTTTGCTTTGATATTACTTTAATCACTATGCGTAGACATAGTAAAAATGCTTATAAGGAGCTAGGTCTTTTTATTATAACGCTTCAACGATAAATTTGTTGATTTGTAAAGCTTTCTAGTGATATAGAAGTTTATTCACAATGGGAATTCCAGAATCAACAGAAAGTTGATATGATAGACAAGCAACAAAAAGGGAAAGACTTATTAAAGGAGTACACAACAAAAGACATACCTATTTAAGTATGTCTCATCCTAGTTATGATATAAGGGCTGACTTTATACCGAGAGGCCATTCAGTATAAGTATTTTGATTGGTTTTTAATTCAACAAGAATATTTGCATTTTTAATGGTTTCGATTAGCCATTCGCTATAATGGATATTTGGTTGGGCGTGCTGTAAGATTCGTTGCATATCTTTTTTGTCGATACTTAGAAGTTTATAGTTGCATTCAATGTGTACACTTTGGGGAATAATAAAAAGTGACTCATGTTGGTGTCCAATTGAAATGGAGCCAGGAATGTAACCTTGGATACTTATAATATGTGTAATTGCTTCTTGCGTGTATAAATCAATCTTTGTCCGTGTGAGTATTTCAAATTCAATCGGGTAATCCTTCTGATGAGGATTGTCCGCTGTAGAAAACGAAACAACTTTAATTGATAGTGCCTCAAACATAGGAGAGATGCTACTATCAAATTCACTTACCGTATCTATTAATTGCATATATTCCACTCCTTGTAAGAACTTTTTCCATCAATTATGCCACGGCATAATTGCGTCAGGAATCAGCTTTGTGCATAGACCTGCATATGTTTTTTTGCGCGAAAGCGAAGCGGCAGCAACACATGTTTTTGTCTGTAGTTAGCTGAAAGCTGAATGCCTGTAAATAGTAATAACTGAAAGATATTATTAATTATAATACAATTTATTACAAAATATGTAATGCTAAAGCAATGATTTTTTTAATAAGCAGGGAGTAAATTTATATTGTCATCGTTGAAAGTTAAAAATGACATATGTTAAAAAAACGTATACTACCTAATGAGATTGATTGGAGTAGATGAGGGGAGCATTACAGATGAGACCATGGTCGGAATCAATAGAGGAACGCACAAAGTTCAGTGATAAATTCTTTTGTGACTAACCCCCAGTAGCTCATCGCGATCCCTCGTGAAGCCCTCAGTCAAATTCGTAAATCAACTCCATGATATGGTGATGATTTATATAGGAACTAATAAGTAAAATAGTCGTAAAGAGGTGAGAAAAATGACAAAGCGAAAACGACATGTTATAAAACATGACAATATTGTTGTTTTTCCTGGTGCTGTTCAGACATTAATACGTGAAGGACATATGTATGCGGAAAATTATCAATATGAAGAGGCAGTGGCCAGCTTTGAAAAAGCATTTTTATATGAAGATGGAGATGAAATGGCATTGAGTACTTACGCGTATGCTTTATATGAATTAAAAGTATACGATAAAGTTAAAAATGTTTGTGAGCAATTGTTTGCTATGGGTACGACTTTGTATGTAGAAGTAATGGAACTGTATGTTACTGTATGTATGCAGTTAAAGGAATACCATCAAGTAGAGTCGTTAATCTCGACATTAATAGAAGAAAATGTACTTCCGGAAGATCAGCTTGAGAAATTTGAACGTTTAAGAAGCTTGAATCAAGAAGTTGCAAGGAATCTCCAAAAAAAAGAAGATGCAAAACGATTATTAGAAGAGCAAGAATATGAACTTTCGCAATTTAGTGCCTTAACGGCAAACGAACAATCTATTCGACTGCATCGATTAATGGATACGAATGTAAGACAATTAAAGACAGCATTGAAAGCTATTATTGAATGTCCAACAATTCATCCATTTGTTCAGAGCTTAGCATTAATCCTCTTAGTGGAACAAGAAGTATCAATTGAGATTACTGTCACGAAATTTAATGGGACTAAGATTATTAACCCTATTAATTTAGTCTTACCAAATCAGTTGCCGCAGTATAGGGAAGTAAAAAAAATAATCGAAAATAAATTAGAGCAAGACCCATCGACGTTGGAAATGGTACAATATTTAATGGCGAAGCATGCCATTGTGACGTATCCGTTTGAATGGCACCAGTATGAAGCCGATGATATTGCCTATAGTTATATTGACTTTGTACAAGCTATGCTCGGAAAAGTACAGGAAATGGACTATGAAATTATTGACTTTTTACAAATGTTAGAAAAATTGACGGAACTACATGAAGTATGAAAAAAGTTGAAACATTACGCATCTATGTTATACTAAAATGGTTGTCAAAATCGTAGTTACGAATGAATTGTCTAACATTAAACTTGATTATTTATTTGGAGGTATTTATACATGTCAGCTAAATGGGAAAAACAAGAAGGTAATATCGGTACTCTTACAATTGAAGTACCTGCTGCAGAAGTAGACGCAGCGATGGACCAAGCGTTCAAAAAAGTTGTAAAACAAATTAACGTACCAGGTTTCCGTAAAGGTAAAATGCCTCGTAAAATGTTTGAACAACGTTTTGGTATTGAATCTTTATACCAAGATGCATTAGAAATCATCGTTCCTGAATCTTATTCAAAAGCTATCGATGAAGCTGGTATTATGCCAGTAGATTACCCAGAAATTTCTGGTACAGAAAACTTCGCACATGGTAATGATTTCACATTTACTGCTCAAGTAACAGTTAAACCAGAGCCAAAACTTGGTGAGTACAAAGGTTTAGAAGTTACAAAACTTCCAGTAGAAGTTACTGATGAAGAAGTAGAAACACAAATTCAAGAACAATTAGCTCGTAAAGCAGAGCTAGAAATTAAAGAAGACGAAGCAATCGTAGAAGGCGATACAGCTGTTATCGACTTTGAAGGTTTCGTAGGTGAAGAAGCGTTTGAAGGTGGCAAAGGTGAAGACTACCCACTAGAAATCGGTTCAGGTTCATTCATCCCTGGCTTCGAAGAGCAACTTGTAGGTATTAAAACTGGTGAATCTAAAGACGTAGTTGTTACTTTCCCAGAAGAGTACCATGCAGCTGAATTAGCTGGTAAAGAAGCTACTTTCAAAGTAACAGTAAAAGAAGTTAAAACAAAAGTTCTTCCAGAATTAAATGATGAATTCGCTAAAGAATTAGACCCAGAAGTTGAGGGTGTTGAAGCTTTACGCGCTAAAATCAAAGAGCAAACTGCTGAACAAAAACTAGCTGAATCAAATGCAGCACTTCGTGACGAATTAGTTGAAAAAGCAGCTGGAAATGCTGATTTTGAAGTACCTGCTGGTATGATTAACTCTGAAACTGATCGTATGTTACAAGAATTTGGTCAACGTTTACAAATGCAAGGTATGAACTTAGACCTTTACTATCAATTCTCAGGTCAATCAGAAGAAGATTTACGCGGACAAATGAAAGAAGAAGCAGAAAGCCGTGTACGTGTATCTTTAACACTTGAAGCAATTGCAGAAGCTGAAAAAGTTGAAGCTACTGAAGCTGATATCGAAGCTGAATTAGAAAAAATGGCTGCTCAATTTAACATGACAAAAGAGCAAATTACTGGTGCTTTAGGTGGCACAGCAGTTCTTGAAAACGACATTAAAATTCAAAAAACAGTTGAATTTTTAGTAGAAAACGCTAAAATTACTGAATAGGATTTTTTTGTAACTGGATAGAAAAATGAAAACAAGGTACGGCATTAAACCGTGCCTTGTTTTATAACATATATTTTGTGTTTAGGTGTAATTTGATTCCCTGTTATGTTGATTTTAGTTAATTGTAATATTAATAATACGACTACTTTCACCGCAAAAGTATCCTCCAAAAGGGAGTGCTTTTTTGAAGAGGGGATAGGCAAAGCCTTTACATTTCTCTAATACATAGTATTGTTTGACTTTTCACACGATGCTAAAATTTGACTTTATTCAGTAGAGATAAGGCTTAATTAATTGATGTCTCAATTCTTCCAAATGAGGAACAACAAAATACATCCTCTTCTGAATGAAGTTAAGCCTCTGGCGAATGTAATAGATTTTAAAAATAATCTGTAACTTGTACTACCGAGTATAAAAAGTAAAGTCATGAGTCAATATCAACTGATAAGGGTCAGGGAGCTTGGTTAAACGAAAGGTCTCTAGTCGCTAGAGCTTTCTGAAGAATCAGTTAGTTACACATATGTGGAAATAGAAGGTATGATTAGCAGGATTCAGGCTCATCCCAAAAGTTGTGAATAACATTTGTTAAAACGTATGCGGATTTATATAAATTGACCTTCGTTACGACTGGGCGGCTCCTTAGGGATTAGGGAGAGTGGAACGATGGCTAAAACCATCACATCATGTTGGCCGACGCCCCCAGGAAAGCTCCCGGTCGGAACGGAAATCCATTACACGCTAGGTGATGAGCTGGAATTTATTAAGTTATTGAAATGGTAGCTTTGCGGTAAATATTCATGTTTTTTGTATAATGAATGTCAAAAATCGTGAACCATAAACGCCGTGGTGTAAATAGATGCAGACAATTTATTTGATAATGATTCAATAATCTTGTAAGATTGTTGCTTGAATAGGGGTGAAACATATTGTTCAAATTTAATGATGAAAAAGGCAATTTAAAATGCTCATTCTGTGGGAAGCCACAAGAACAGGTACGTAAACTAGTTGCGGGTCCTGGTGTTTATATTTGTGATGAATGTATCGAACTTTGTTCAGAAATCGTTGTAGAGGAACTGGGCGTTGAAGAGGAAATTGAATTCCAAGATATTCCAAAACCAAAAGAAATCTTAACGATTTTAGATGAGTATGTAATAGGACAAGAGCGTGCTAAAAAAGCTTTAGCAGTTGCGGTTTACAATCACTACAAACGCATTAATACAAATAGTAAAATTGATGATGTAGAATTAGCAAAATCGAACATTGTGTTAATCGGCCCAACTGGTAGCGGTAAAACTTTATTGGCCCAAACATTGGCGCGTATATTAAACGTTCCTTTTGCTATTGCAGACGCTACTTCATTAACTGAAGCAGGCTATGTTGGTGAGGACGTTGAGAATATCTTATTAAAACTAATTCAATCAGCAGATTACGATATTGAGCGTGCTGAAAAAGGGATCATCTATATTGATGAAATCGATAAAGTTGCACGTAAATCTGAAAATCCATCCATTACACGTGATGTATCTGGTGAAGGTGTACAACAAGCACTTCTTAAAATTTTAGAAGGTACAGTTGCGAGTGTTCCACCACAAGGTGGCCGTAAGCATCCTCACCAAGAGTTCTTACAAATCGATACTACAAACATCTTATTTATTGTAGGTGGAGCGTTTGACGGAATAGAATCAATTATTAAACGTCGTCAGGGTGAAAAAGTAATTGGCTTCGGTTCAGATCCTAATAACATTGATATGGATGAAGGCTCAATTATGGCAAAGCTGATTCCAGAAGATTTATTGAAATTTGGTTTAATACCAGAATTCATCGGTCGATTACCAGTACTTGCAAGCCTAGAGCAATTAAACGAGGCTGCACTTGTACAAATTTTAACGGAGCCCAAAAATGCACTAGCTAAGCAATATCAAAAAATGCTTGAACTAGATGGTGTTGAGCTTGAGTTTGATGAAGGTGCCCTTTCTGAAATTGCAAAAGAAGCAATTGAGCGAAAAACAGGTGCACGTGGTCTTCGTTCAATTATTGAGTCAACAATGCTTGATGTAATGTACGAACTACCTTCACGTGAAGACGTGAAAAAATGTATCATTACGGCAAAAACAATTACGGATAAAGAAAAACCGAAATTGCTTCTTGAAGATGGCACTGAACTCGATGAAGGTAGCGACACAAAAACTTCAGCATAACGAACAGACGTGGCTGTCTATTGTTATGAGATAAAGAGTAATTTAGCTGACTTCGATTGTGCAATATTCGCACATTCGACAGTCAGCTTTTTATTCATTCATACATAAAGCCAACTGTAATTAGATGAAATTTTTGGCTCAATTGATTAACTAGTGTGAATCAGCTTTTTAGACACATACTAGTAGCGTGGGAGTGAATAAGAAAATTTTGACGGAGGTGAATACCCGCATGGTGACAATACAAAAAACAACAAATGTACCATTATTGCCTTTACGTGGACTTTTAGTATACCCGTCGATGGTGTTACATATTGATGTGGGTAGAAATCGTTCTGTAGCGGCGCTAGAACAAGCAATGCTAGAGGACCAACTGATATTATTGGTAACACAAAAAGAAATGCATGATGAACAGCCTGATGAGCAAGATCTCTATACAGTTGGTACGATGGCATATGTCAAACAGATGCTTAAATTACCAAATGGAACACTGCGTGTTTTAGTGGAAGGTGTAGCGCGGGCAACATGGTCTAACTATCAGGCGTTAGAAAAATATACGGTTGTTGACATCGATGATAAGGAAGAAACAATCGATAAGGATATTGAAACACAGGCTTTAATGCGGACGCTGTTAACGTATTTTGAAAGATACGCGAAAGCCTCCAATAAGATTACTTCTGAAACCATCAGTACTGTGGCAGATATTGAAGAGCCAGGTCGTTTAGCGGACATCATTGCTTCACACTTGCCATTCAAGATTGCAGATAAGCAAGAAGTATTGGAAATGCTCAGTGTAAAAAAGCGTTTAGACCATTTAATTATTCGTTTACATGATGAACAAGAAGTACTTGATCTTGAGAAGAAAATTAATTCAAAAGTTAAGCAATCGATGGAGCGTACTCAAAAAGAATATTATTTACGTGAACAAATGAAAGCTATTCAAACTGAGCTAGGGGACCGTGAAGGAAAAACTGGCGAGGTCGCTGAGTTACGTAAACGTATTGACGAAACAGGAATGCCTGAATCCACGAAAGAAGTTGTGCTTAAAGAGTTGGATCGCTATGAGAAGCTACCAGCAGCTAGTGCCGAGAGTGGCGTAATCCGAAACTATATTGATTGGATTGTAGCACTACCATGGACAAATGCGACCGAGGATCGCATGAATATCGCACATGCAGAGGATATTTTAAATCGTGATCACGACGGATTAGAAAAAGTAAAAGAACGGATATTAGAATATTTAGCTGTACGTCAATTGAAAGAATCGCTACGTGGACCCATTTTGTGTTTGGCCGGCCCTCCAGGTGTAGGTAAAACGTCATTAGCACGTTCTATTGCAGAAAGCTTGGATCGTAAATTTATCCGTATTTCATTAGGTGGGGTACGGGACGAATCTGAAATTCGTGGTCATCGTCGTACGTATGTTGGGGCAATGCCAGGGCGTATCATTCAAGGAATGAAAAAGGCGGGGACGATTAATCCTGTATTCCTTCTAGATGAAATTGATAAAATGTCTAATGACTTCAGGGGAGATCCAGCAGCAGCAATGCTTGAAGTTTTAGATCCGGCACAAAATAACACATTTAGTGATCATTACATCGAAGAACCTTATGATTTATCAAATGTATTATTTATAGCAACTGCCAATGATTTAAGTACAATTCCTGGACCGTTACTAGATCGTATGGAAGTGATTTCAATTGCTGGCTATACAGAAATTGAAAAAGAGCAAATTACTAAAAATCATTTAATACCAAAACAGTTAAAAGAGCATGGCTTGAAAAAAACACAAGTTATTATAAAAGACGAAGCAGTAGTGGATATCATCCGTTATTATACTCGTGAAGCAGGTGTTCGTGGACTAGAGCGTCAAATCGCAACCCTGTGTCGTAAAATCGCTAAGATCATTGTTTCTGGTGAGAAAAAACGAGTAACAGTAAGCTCGAAATCGTTAGAAGAATTACTTGGTAAACATCGTTTCCGGTATGGACAAGCAGAAGAGGAAAATCAAATTGGTGTAGCTACTGGCCTTGCTTATACAACTGTAGGTGGTGATACGTTACAAATTGAGGTATCATTAACACCTGGTAAAGGAAAATTGCAGTTAACAGGGAAGCTAGGCGATGTCATGAAGGAATCTGCTCAAACCGCCTTATCGTATGTTCGCTCAAAGATGGAAGAGCTAAAAGTGGATGCAGAATATTTTGAAACACATGATATTCATATTCACGTTCCTGAAGGAGCGGTGCCGAAAGATGGACCTTCCGCAGGTATTACAATGGCAACCGCAATTGTTTCTGCAATTTTACACCGTCCAATACGCCGTGAGGTAGGTATGACAGGTGAAATTACATTACGTGGACGTGTACTGCCAATTGGGGGCTTAAAGGAAAAGACACTCAGTGCGCATCGAGCAGGCTTAACGACAATTATATGTCCGAAAGATAATGAGCGAGATATTGAGGATATCCCTGAAAGTGTACGCGAACAACTAACATTTAAACTAGTGTCATCGGCTGATGAAGTATTAGCCCATGCGCTGGATGGAGGTATTTAAGAAAATGAAAGTCCATAACGTCGAAATGGTCATAAGTGCTGTAAGACCAGACCAATATCCAGAAGATGGACTGCCAGAATTTGCACTAGCCGGTCGTTCAAATGTGGGGAAATCCTCATTTATTAACCGAATGATTGGTCGTAAAGCTTTAGCACGTATTTCTTCTAAGCCCGGAAAAACACAAACGCTTAATTTTTACAAAATTGAAGAGCAATTGTTTTTTGTAGATGTTCCGGGTTATGGTTATGCAAAGGTTTCAAAGACTGAGCGTGAAGCATGGGGAAAAATGATTGAGCGATACTTAACGGGGCGTGAGGAGTTAAAGGCAGTCGTTCAAATTATTGACTTGCGTCATCCACCTACAGCTGATGATCGCATGATGTATGATTTTTTGAAACATTACAATATTCCTTGTATTGTCATTGCAACAAAAGCAGATAAAATTCCAAAAGGTAAATGGGATAAGCACAAAAAAATCGTGAAAGAAACGCTAGACATGGATAAAAATGATCCTATTATCGTCTTTTCTTCAGAAACAGGACTTGGTTTTGAAGAAGCTTGGCGTACTATCGAAAATAAAATGTAATAAGAAAACATCTATTGCGTCTATTATTTAGGACAGTAGATGTTTTTTTTATTAAAATGGATGGAATTGCTTGATGAATGAAACAACTGACCGATAAATTATATAGGAGGTGGACTAAATGGATATCGCAGCTTTATCAATGGCAATGAATCAAGCAACATTAATGCAAAATGTATCTCTAGCTGTAACGAAACAGGCGATGGAGATGCAACAGCAAAATACAGAACAATTAGTTGAAATGTTAGATGCTCCACATCCAACAGCTGGGCATACAATTGACGTTCAAGTTTGATGAAGGAAGGTAGCTTGAAATTGGAAGCTACCTCTATCTTTGAGTCTAATGGTAGATATAAAAAAGAATTAAAAGCACTAAAATGTAACTTTCTCAATAGTAAAAACTACCAATAGTACGATATACTATTTATTAATAACACATTTTTTTAGGAGGTGGGATTTGTTGAAGAAGATTCCATACATACTAATGATTTTGTTACTAGCGGTTCTCGGGTTTTCATCAAATCAAACAGCACGTGCTGCCCAAATGGTGACTGGAACTTTTGTAGATGTAACATTTTCAGAATATGCAAATTCAAATGGAGTAATAGAAAAAAAGCTTAGTAAAATTACTTTGCAAAATGATAGCGGTCGTCAAGTTACATACAATATAAATAATAATGTCCGCCTGTATATTAATAAGACAGAGACAACAATCGAAGGCTTTAAGATGGGGATGAAAGTAGAAGCTGACATTTCCCTTCGAAGTGTTGTTGAGCTTCGAGGTACTTCTGATTCTATAAAGGAAACAGGATCTTCAACAGTTGCACACAATACGAAAACACTTGCCGGGGTAGTGACAAGTATCGATCCAAATGGACTATTTATTATGCTGAAGTCAGATTTTGGAAAAGAGGCAATCTACTATATAAATAAAGATACAAGCTACCAAAAAAACTCCTCAGCAGTCGATATTAGCGCATTATATGTAGGGGATCGTGTTAAGCTTAGCCTTAAAAATCAAAATTCATCCATTGTCACGAAAATCGAAATTAGTAACACAGGTACACTAGTTGAAAACCTATATAAAGGTGAGATACAGACGGTTAATACCAATGCAAATAAATTAACTGTAAAAAACCAACATGCTTTTATAAATTGGCAATTTGGTTCTGATACAACAAAGGCTTTATCAACGATGAATTTTTCATCGAAGGTTCCGGTATATGTTGGAAACACAAAAATTAAAAAAGAGCAATTGAAAAATTACATTGGCAGTGAAGTATATTATGTTACAGTTAAACAATTTGGCAAAGAAGTCATTGAAAAGATTGTTGTATTGAAAAACAACGAGCGAACTTACTATGAGCCTATGCTTTCTGTAGATACAAAATATAAATTAGTAAAACTTAAATCTGCAGGTACAATATACTTCCACGATGGAACGATTTTAATTCGGAATGGTCGTTTAATCGAACCTACTGGCCTATTAGCTTATGGTACAGCCTTTGTTATTTCGGATGGTGCTGCACGTGATCACTATGCTCAAGTTGTGCAAGTAACAAGTGATAGTTTTATGTCACCAAACTTAGCAGGCCATGAGTTATATTATGGACGCTTATCACAAGCAGATGGCTATTTAATAGAAATTGATGATGCGATGAAAATCGAGTCAAATGTCTTCAAGAAAACAAGTAGTACTGTACTATCTGTTAGTAATTCAACAAAAGCAATAGTAGATGATGGTAACAAAACATACAATGTCGTTCCTGATATTGACCTTCATTTATATGAAGGTCAATATGGATACTTCTATGTGAAGGATGGACATGTACAGGCCCTTCATATTCTTAATAAAGCAAAGCCGGTTGCACCATTAATGTTAACAGGTAAACTACAGTCGGTTAAATCGAAATTCCCAGCTGTTATCAATATGAAGAGCGTTAGTCAATGGCAAAATGGTCGTTGGTATGAAGCTGGTGAAATGATTGATATGAATATTGACCAAGCAACAATTATTAAAGCTGGTAAAGTTATTCAAGCATCGGATTTAAACCCTTCTGATCGTTTAGTAGTATTATCAGATCGTTTTGTCAAAGCACATTTAATATTAGTAGATTAACTATTTCAGCGAGTGTTCAAGCACCCGCTGAAATAGAGTAACTCAGGCGAAGAACTTCACATCCTGTGAAAACGCCTGAGTGACCGATATCGTGTCGGCGGACAGCTCCAGATGCGGATATGCATGGAATGAAAGAGAGGAACAGAAAAAGAATGCGAAAACATTTATCTAAAATAATGTTAGTAGTTCTTGCTGTATTTATTGTTGGGGCTACTATCCCAGAAAATGCATCAGCGTCTTCATTAGAAACAACAGGTGCTGTAAAAAATGAATATACATATGAGGAAGCTGTTTTCATTACAGGAACACCTATTGTATTTAAAGGCACTAGTAAAGACATTAAAATTACACAAAAAGAATCTAAAGGAAAGTTAACTGAAACATATAGCTTAAAGCTAACAGCGAGTAACGGTGCTACATTGACTCGAAATATTGCCTATGAATCAGATGTTGTAGATTATGCTACGATTGGTCAAAAAACATCAAATGGAGTTGTGAAAAAGTATACAGAGAAAATTGTTGCTGGGAAAATAACTTATACATTGGTTGATTACCAATTTTCACAAGGGACTGTAACGGACAATCGTGTAGCTTCTGATTATTTCTCAGGTAATGTCATTTCGAGAAAAACGTATTCCTATCAAACAGGGACTGGAAAAAATGCAGTCCAAAATACTGTGACAATTGATACTGATAGTCGTCATGCTGGCTATGAAAACTTCTGGGGAGCAACAGAAACACAAATTACCGAAGCTGTTTATAATTATAGCGATGGTAAGACAAGCCATGTTAAAAATCGTTTATCTACAAGTAAATCACGTGTACTAAACTATGAAGAAAACCTAGGCAGTTTAGGGAGCTTTGATGGTGGATATGCGGTAGTAAGTGAAAAGGATGTTATTTCTGAATATACATATGATTTAGCCTCTGGACAAAAAGGGACTATTGACTTAGATACAGAATACATGCCGACAATTGAACGATTAATCATTCCTAAGTTCCGTGATTTATCAAATCATTATGCGAAACAAGCTATTGAAAAAATATATTCTTTAGGTATTTACAATGATGCAAGTAACTTCTTCTCTCCAAATACCCCTATGAAGCGCATTGACTTTACAGCGGCGATTGGTAAGGCAGTTGACTTACGTGTTATGGCAGAACCGAAAACGAAAAAATCGACAACTGCTACAAGCGTTTTTAAAGATATCAAGCGTACAGTAAAAGATTATGCCTATATTGAGTCTGCGGTTAATAAAGGAATTATTAAAGGTGTATCACCAGAGTATTTCAAGCCTGATCATCCAATTACTCGAGCACAAGCCGCTACGATTTATGTGCGTGCCTTAGGGCTTGAAAATAAGGCGCCAGATCCGGGCTATATAACAAAATTTAAGGATGATGCCCAAATTCCAGTTTACGCAAGAGACGGTATTTACATTGTAAATGAGTTAGGCTTAATGACTGGTGACCCTGCAGGTCGATTTAATCCAAATCAACCATTAACGCGTGCAGATGCATCAGTAGTGTTAGAACGTTTTTTAAATTATTTGGAAAGTGACTTAAAACAAAATTATCGAGATGACATATTGTTCTTTAATTAAAGAAAGGACTGAGCAATAAATGACGTATGCTAAAAAAGCATTAATATCCCTGCTATGCTTCGTACTAGTCCTGATGACAGCAACTCCAGCTGTGACTAAGGCAGCTACGACAATTAAGGATGTACCAACTACGAATAGTAAATACAAAGCTATTTCATGGGCAGTCGATAATGATTTACTCTCATTGAATAGCGCTAATAAGTTTTTACCTAATGAACAGTTAACTGAGCAAGAGCTTGTTCTCATGTTTGCAAAACTTGATCGAAACTATGCATTATCATATAACGACAATGTGGCTTATAACTTCTATAGTGATTTCTATTTACCATTTAATGGTACCTATACAACAGCCAATCGTTCAAAAGCTATTACACGTGGGCAATTTGCACGCATATATGCTGCCTTTAGAGGTTTAGATTTAGATGAGCCTCAGGCGGTTCAATATTTATACGCGAATGATATTTCAAAAGGAAGCACTGGTAAAAAAACATTTGCAGATTTCCAACCTTCTACAAAGCTAACTCGTGGAGATAGTGCTGAATTATTGTACCGCAGTGTACAAAACGGCAACTTTGCTGTGCTAGGATTAAAGCGTACGGCAACAGGGCGTGATAATGATAAAATTACATTACCACCTGGTTTCATGGGCTCAAGCAACACAGAATTTGAAGAGCCAAAGGATAATAACAACGATTTTACTGGGCCAGAGTATGTTAATAATGCTTTACAAAGTATTGATGTTGAAAAACCAGATCTAATCGCAAATGACCTAGATTCAACGCTCATTACTGTATCTTTAAAAGCTTGTAATGGTGATCCAATACCTAATGATAAATCTTATACATTCCGTGTAACTTCATCATATGGTGCAAAAATCGTTGACACATCTGGTGAAGCCGTTCGAAATGTACAATCAGATGGTTCTACAGTTTCTGCGATTGTTATAGCACCAAAATTAACAAAATCTGTCCGTGATACAATATCATTTGAGCTTATTAATAACACAGATCCAGGCATGAAATGTCTTGCAGGTGAAAAATTGAATGCACATGTCCGTTACTCACCTCAGCCGGAAATGCGCATTGATTATCAAGTGTATGATCCAGCAAATACGGATGATGAAAATGGAAATGTAACACCTCCATATGTACCGTATGAAAAGTTACCAGAGTTCTTTACGGAAAACATTATTAATGTCCATTGGATTGATAGAGAAGAAAAACTATTTAGTATTGGGCAGCAAACAAATGTAACAAATGCTTTAGGAAATGTTGAAAATATATATTTACAATATGGTGGCAGTGATAAAAAATATCCTGCATTAGGTTATGAAAATGCCGTCTTACAGTTTGAAAACTATAATATTTCAGTTTGGCTATTCGAAGAAATTATTGAAAAACGCTTGAAGGATTCGATTAATGATACGATTGAAATAATGTATATGATTTCGGATGATGGGCGACCAATTTACCGTATTCAAGGAATTGATGACGCGATTGCCTCGCAGGTTGAGAACATTAACCCAGTTGGTGCCATTATTCAACTTATGGGCTATATGCCAGAAGAGAAAAAACTGACGCTTGAGCATTATGATAGTGTCATGAAAATTTATGCTATTTTCACAAGCTTGAGTAACTATGATCGAACAGTATTATTAAAATACCAAGGTGGTAAATTACTCGGTCAAGTAGAAGCCTATAAAAAACGAGTGGAAGCTTTAAAGGAAAGTGAAGAAGCTGCATCAAGACCATCTGGTAAAGATCGTTACACAAAAGTTATGGTTACATTAGTGAGACCAGGCGGAGAAGTTATTACTGACTATCAAGGAACAGTGAAAATTAAATTTGATGGTGTTGAGAAAACAGCTTCATTTGTTACAAATACTTCGGATTATTTAAATAATACAGGAAGCCCAGGGACAGCTGTAGCGTACTTTGACTCGGTTATTTATGGGAAATCAAAAGCTGAAGCAACATTAGTAAATAAAATAGATCCTCGATATGCAACAATTTTGAAGGATCTAAAAGATAAAACATTTACAAAGGAAATTTTTACAAATCCTTACTTTAGTAAAAATTCTTGTTCTTTAGCAACAGAAGTAGCTTACGTGGTTGATTACTCTGCTTCCATGAAAGCTTCTGACCAAACAAATTACCGTGGTAAGAAAATGATGGAAGTCATCAATCAAATTAAGGCAAAAAATAATATTGTGATTGAAACTAATACAAAAGCTACTGTTCTTGGAGAGGGCACTACAGACAATGTATTGAAAAAAGATCTGTATAAAGCTTCTAAAGAGAAAGGTGCCACAGATATTTTTGCAGGTATAGAAATGGCACTTTCTAAATTCTCAAATGACTCAAAAACTTCAAAAGCTATAATTGTCGTGTCAGATGGAAAAACAAGTAAATCTAAGATGACAAAAGTGTTGAACGATGCGAAAAATAAAGGAGTTAAGGTTTACACTGTAAGTATGGGTAAAAAATCACAAGTCAATGATGCAATTTTAACGCAATTGGCTGCTGAAACTGGCGGTATTTATTACCACGCAATTGATAACTTACAATTACATCAAGTTTTCCAAAAAATTATTGATTCAATTTTATGTAAAACTTCGCCTTCAAGTTGTGTGAATCCAGAAGATTTATTTGAAGAAGTGACAGTAACTCTACGCAAAGGCAATATTACAATGAATGCTAGAATCGATGGTAATTGCTCAAATGTTGCAAAAGTTAATGTACGATTCCCTTCTTTAAGTGGAGATGTGCAATTTGAATTAAAAAAACGTAGTGATAATGTCTACATGCTAACAAAAACAGTGCAAACAATGCAGGACTTCAAAGTTAATAATGAGATTGAATTTGTAGCATATGATAAAGACGGTAAAATCATAGCTATAAAAACGACGACAATTACAAATTAATAGATTAATACTCAAAATTAAGCTGAACTAATAGATACAATTAGTTCAGCTTTTTTTGATTTTATATACTTATTAATATAAAGTGGGGGTGTTCTGTTCCGCCTCCAATCATTTTATCTTCATCATATATATCAAAAAAATTTTATCCTAACCTTCGAAATGAAGCGTTATTTAATTAATTTATTAAATTTGGCAATAATACACCTAAAGAAACTTTGAGGTGATGACAAATGTACAGAAATGTTGACTTAGGGAGCAATAGTATAAGAAATAAAATTATTCCTTGTTAAAAATAATAAAAATGCAATTTTTTATACCTCAATAATAATTAAAAGAACAATATAGTTGTAAGATTTGGTTTAACACTATTATTTAATTCGAAAGACATATTTACCTGAAAAAACAAAAATTGATTATCCATATTCCAACGTGAAAGTAATAGTTTGTACGTATAAAAAATTAGGGATTGCCTTTAGGAATCTTCAATATCAATCATCTTTTATTTGTTCATCATAGGAAGATAGGAATGCCTTTAATAAAACGTATATCATGTGAATAAGTCGGAACGGAAATTTTGGTAGTGAGCCATTAAAGAAAATGTTCTGGAAAACATTAAATTTGAAACAGAACGTATAATTTGTTACACTTAGTTTATAATAATTCTAATGTAGATGACGAATTTCAG
>Ga0102589_1003175_pt1 | contig 17524 bp, 16 predicted proteins | sample AraplaMF_Col_mLB_FD_76858 | JGI IMG/M metagenome (GOLD analysis project Ga0102589, IMG submission 76858) | Arabidopsis root microbial communities from the University of North Carolina, USA - plate scrape MF_Col_mLB | ecosystem: Host-associated > Plants > Roots > Endosphere | place: USA... | reverse complement strand
AAATACGGAGTAGATGACATTCGTCATTTCTATACAAATGATGTACGTTTCTTACAACAATTCAAACGAGCGTAAGGGAAGGAGAGGATAAATATGTTCGTATCATATCGTTGGTTACAAGAGTATGTAGATATTAAAGATGTAACGGCACAAGAATTAGCAGATAAAATCACGAAAAGTGGTATTGAAGTAGAAGGCGTGGAAGTATTAAATAAAGGCGTAAAAGGTGTTGTCGTTGGTCACGTATTAGAGTGCGAAAAACACCCGGAAGCTGATAAGTTAAGCAAATGTTTAATCGACATCGGCGAAGAAGAGCCAGTACAAATCATTTGCGGTGCTCCTAATATTGCAAAAGGTTTAAAAGTACCAGTTGCAAAAGTTGGTGCTGTTCTTCCTGGTAACTTCAAAATTAAAAAAGCAAAGCTACGCGGTGAAGCTTCTCACGGTATGGTTTGTTCCTTACAAGAGCTTGGCGTTGATGGAAAATTAGTTGCAAAAGACTATGCAGAAGGTATTTTCATTTTCCCAAGTGATGTGGAAGTTGGTGCAGATGCACTTGAAATCTTAAATTTACATGATGAAGTACTTGAATTAGGATTAACGCCGAACCGTGCGGATTGCTTAAACATGTTAGGCGTTGCGTATGAAGTAGCAGCAATTTATGGCCTTGAAGTGAAACTTCCAGCAGCAAACTTACAAGAAGCGGCAGAAAAAACATCTGATTATATTTCTGTAAGTGTAGAAGCAACAGAACAAAACCCATTATACATGGCAAAAATGGTGAAAAACGTAAAGGTTGGTCCATCACCAATGTGGATGCAAACGCGTCTTATGGCAGCTGGCATTCGCCCGATTAGCAACGTAGTTGACATTACAAACTACATTTTAATTGAATACGGTCAACCATTACATGCATTTGACTACGATAAATTAGGTTCAAAAGAAATCGTTGTTCGTCTTGCAAAAGAAGGCGAAAAGATTCAAACATTAGACGATCAAGAACGTACATTACAAGCGCATCATCTTGCGATTACAAACGGCACAAAAGCATTAGCTGTTGCTGGTGTAATGGGCGGAGCTGAATCTGAAGTTGATAACGATACAGTAAACGTTCTAATCGAATCTGCATACTTCGAAGGTCAAACGGTGCGCCGCGCATCAAAAGACTTAGGTCTTCGCAGTGAATCAAGTGCACGTTTCGAAAAAGGAATCGACCCAACACGTACATTCGAAGCAATTCAACATGCAGCTGCTTTAATGGCAAAATACGCTGGTGGCGAAGCGCTTGAAGGTGTAGTAGAAGTTGATAACTTACAAGTACAAGAACGTACAGTATCAGTTACAGCTGAAAAAGTAAATCGAGTATTAGGTACAGAGATCTCTGCAAGTGAAATGGGTACAATCTTTACAAACTTGAAGTTCCCATTCACAGAAGTAGAAGGAACATTCCATGTAAACGTACCAGCACGTCGTCCTGACATTACAATTGCAGAAGATTTAGTAGAAGAAGTAGGTCGTCTGTATGGTTATGATCATATTCCAGTTACATTACCAGCAGGAACAATGACGCGTGGTAAATTAACAGTAGCGCAAGCAAAACGTCGTAAAGTACGTCGCTACCTAGAAGGTGCTGGTTTATATGAAGCGATTACGTATTCATTGACAAGCGCTGATAAAGCGAAACAATATATGGTTGAGCCGAACGAAAAAGCTCCTGTAAACCTTGCACTTCCAATGAGTGAGGAACGCAGCCAGCTTCGTTTAAGCTTAATACCACAATTGCTAGAAGCAGTTTCATATAACAATGCTCGTAAAAACGACAGTGTTGCATTATATGAAGTAGGTTCTATCTTCTTACCAACAGCAGAAGATAAGCTTCCAAAAGAAGAACAACATCTTGCTGGCGTTATGACAGGTCTTGCTCTTCATCATGCATGGCAAGGTGAGAAGAAAGTTGTAGACTTCTTCGTTGTAAAAGGTGTATTAGAAGGATTATTCGATGTACTTGGCGTTGCAAGCAGCATCACATATGCTCCTGCAAAACGTGAAGGCATGCACCCAGGACGTACAGCCGATATCTTACTAGACGGAGAAGTAATTGGCTTCATCGGTCAATTACACCCAGAAGCGCAAAAACAATTAGATGTAAAAGATACATTTGTATTCGAATTATCTCTAGTAAAAGTATTTGCTGCTCGTGCAGAAGATACTTACTACACAACAATCCCGCGTTTCCCATCTATGACACGCGATATGGCCGTTGTTGTAACGAAAGAAGTAAAAGCTGGCGAAATGAAGCAAGTCATTAGCGAAGCGGGCGGAGAGCTTCTAAAAGAAGTAACATTATTCGACTTATACGAAGGTGAAAAAATGGAAGAAGGCAAGAAATCACTTGCATTCTCTATGAACTACGTCGACCCAGAACGTACATTAACAGATGAAGAAGTAACAGAAGCGCATAGCCGTGTATTAGCGGCGGTAGAAGAGAAATTTGGTGCGGAGTTACGTAAATAATTTTTTATATGTGAAAGAGAGGATTGTCACTCGTAATAAGAGTGATGATCCTCTTTTTTTATGAAAAGAAAAAATGGATGCAACCAAATACTGGTTTTTAGTATCTAATAGGGTGTAAAGAACATGAAAACAAGCGTATATTGAAATTAGTTAACAGGGGGTTCTGACATGGGGAAGCTAGAGGCCTTGGTGAAAAAGGCGAAAAAGGGTGATGGAGAAGCTTTTGTTTCTCTTGTGCAGCGCTATGAAGATGTGCTGTACAAAGTCGCAAGTAGATTGTTACAGAAAGATGAGGATGTCGCAGATGCGATGCAAGAAGCAATCACGGTGGCTTATGAGAAAATACATACACTTAAAAATGAAGAGTACTTTAATACATGGATTTGTAAAATATTAATTAATACATGTAACGGCATATTAAACAAAAGACAAAAAATTACGTTAGTAGAAGGGCACATTGAACAGAAACAAGACAAAAATGAATTTTTGAAAATAGAACTAGAAGACGCGTTAAATAGTTTAAAGAAGGATTATAAAGTAGCAATTGTTTTATATTACATTGTTGGGCTTAGTATAAAAGAAATGAGTGTGTTTTTAAAAGAACCGGAAGGAACGATTAAATCAAGACTTTCTAGAGCCAAATCGATATTACGTAATCATTATTACAGTGGTGAAGGAGCGAGCGTAAATGAAAAATAATTTCGAAAAGGAATTTCAGCATTTGCTACATGAAGAAAAAGAAATGCCTGGTATTGTTAGAAAGTCTTTAGATCGTTCCTATGATGTGATACGCATGCAATCGAAGAAAAAGAAAAGAAATGTAATATGGAGAAAATTTGCAGTCGCGGCTTGTTGTGTTGTGATAGCTGGTGGTGTTTTTACAAATGAGCATGTGCGAGCTAATATAAATAAATTATTTCATTTTAATGATAAAGGAATTGAGCGGGCGGTTGATGAAGGGTTTACACAAAAAAGCAATAGTACGGCTATTGATAAAGGGATTACAGTAGCACTTGACCGTTATTTTGCGGACACGAATAAATTAGGATTTAGTTTTCAATTGGTATTTGACGATACAAGTATATTCAAGAAAAAAGTAAAAGAAGTGTCTTTTGATTATCGATTAAAAAATGGTGCTGGTGAATATATTATGGAGTCTATTCCAGATACAAAGCCTTTGAAAGGTAAAAACATATATATGTCTAAAGCAGAAGATAAAAATCCATCTATAGACGGAAAGAACGGAAAGGTGCAATATGATGTAGTATTTGAATCGAATCAAGGAGCGATTCCTAAACTGACAGATGCGGTGTTAGAAGTTGAGAGCGTCAACGTTTTTTATGAGAATGATGAACTGAAAAAAATTGATGGAATATGGAATTTACCGATCAGCGCTAAAATGAAAGAAGGAACAACATCAACGGTTGAATATAAGTCAGCAGAAACAACGTCTAACATACAAATTATATCTGCGAAGACAAATCCAACTTCGCTTAATCTAACGTTTTCAGTTAATGAAGTAGTAGAAGATGAAAATACTTTTATGAATATGAAAATTATAGATGAAACAGGAAAAGAATATAAATCAAAAGGGTATAGCATGGATGTTAAAAATGACAAAACGACTGTCCATGTTAATTTCCCGATTACTTCTTATGACAAAGCGAATACATTGAAGCTCCAAATGAAGAAGTTTGGAGAAGTAGAGTTAGTTAAAAAATAAAGTACAATACAAGGGACAACTTGCATCTTTCAAAGGAATGTAGTACATTAATTTTAGTTTAACAAATAAAATGACGATGATAAGGAAAAGTAGTATATACTATAATCCAAAGCGAGTCAGGGACGGTGCGAGCCTGATGAGGCGGTATATGTGAAGAACACCTTGGAGTTGCTAACCGAAATTGAATTGTGTATTCAAGAGTAGACTTAGACGGGAATCCGGCCTGTTACAAACCGGGAAGTATGTGTAATACATACGAGTTAGAGTTGGTCTTTATGACAAATTGGGTGGTACCGCGAAGTTTAACCTTTCGTCCCTTTATGGATGGAAGGTTTTTTTGTATTTAAATATATGTAAAGGAGAATTTCAACATGGAAAACACATTAGTAAAAAGTCTGTATAGAGAAACTGATAAGTATGTAGACCAAAAAGTACAAGTATCAGGTTGGATCCGTAACTTACGTGATTCAAAAGTATTTGGTTTTATCGAATTAAACGACGGTAGCTTCTTTAAAAGCGTTCAAATCGTTTTCGATACGGAATTAGATAACTTTGCTGAAATTACGAAGCTTCCATTAAGCTCATCTGTTAAAGTAGAGGGAACGTTAATCGCGACGCCAACTGCAAAGCAGCCGTTTGAAATTAAAGCGAACAAAATCGAAATCGAGGGATTATCAGATTCTGATTACCCATTACAAAAGAAACGTCACACGTTTGAATATTTACGTACAATCGCTCATTTACGTCCAAGAACGAATGCATTCTCAGCAACGTTCCGCGTACGTTCTATCGCAGCATTTGCGCTTCATCAATTCTTCCAAGAGCGCGGCTTTGTACACGTTCATACACCAATTATTACAGGAAGTGATACTGAAGGTGCAGGTGAAATGTTCCGCGTAACAACGCATGATATGAACAATGTACCAAAAGGTGAAGATGGACAAGTAGACGACTCAAAAGACTTCTTCGGCAAAGAAACAAACTTAACAGTAAGTGGACAGTTGAATGCGGAAGCATATGCATTAGCATTCCGTGATGTATACACATTCGGCCCGACATTCCGTGCTGAAAACTCTAACACAACTCGCCACGCTGCTGAGTTCTGGATGCTTGAGCCTGAGATTGCATTTGCTGAATTAGAAGATGTAATGAATTTGACAGAAGATATGCTGAAATATGCAATGAAATACGTATTAGAGCATGCACCAGAAGAAATGGAATTCTTCAACAGCTTTGTTGATAAAACAGTTCTAGAGCGCATGAATAACGTAATCAACTCTGATTTCGGACGCATCACGTACACAGAAGCAATTGAAGTGCTTCAAAAATCTGGTGCAGAATTCAAATACCCAGTAGAATGGGGAATTGATTTACAAACGGAGCACGAAAGATACTTATCAGAAGAAGTATTCAAACGTCCTGTATTCGTAACAGACTATCCAAAAGATATTAAAGCGTTCTACATGCGCTTAAACGAAGATGGCAAAACAGTAGCTGCAACAGACTTACTTGTTCCTGGCATCGGCGAATTAATCGGCGGAAGTCAACGTGAAGAAAGAATGGATCTTTTAGTAGACAGAATTAAAGAGCTAGGCATGAATGAAGAAGACTACTGGTGGTACTTAGAGCTTAGAAAATACGGCGGTACAAAACATGCTGGATTTGGTTTAGGTTTCGAACGTTTCTTAATGTACATCACTGGTATGGCGAATATTCGTGACGTAATTCCATTCCCAAGAACACCAGGTTCTGCGGAGTTTTAAGATTGAAAAAAGGTATATCAACAGCGATTAAGCTGATTGATATACCTTTTTCTTTTTTTGAGCAGGGAGAGATGCGTAATAAAGAGAAACATTACGTAGAAGAGAAAGGAGCTGAATTTGTGAAAAAAAGAATGATGTGTTTCTTAGCGATCATGCTAATCAGTTTAAGTGCGTGTGGAAAGGAAAAAGAGAAACAAGAAAAAGTAGTTCCAACATCACAAGAGGCAGCGGTTGTTACGTTTCAAGGGAAAGAAGTAAAGGAAATTCAGCTAACATCTACGAAAACAAAAGGCACGAAAGTATTGAAAAAAGCAGATGATATAAAGCAGCTTGTATCAGCGATGGAGCAAGTTGGACTTGAGGAAAACGGCGATGAACCGAAAACACTCTCATTAGATAAAGAAGCTAAATCGGCTATTCATTACAATATGTCTATTGATTATAGTGATGGATCAATTGGAAAATACTTTGTTTGGATAGAAGATGACGGAGAAGTTGTAATTGGGCACAAGGATACGCCAGAGAAAGAACGTGTTGAGTTTTATGATTTGAAAGAAGCCTCAAAAAAAGTTGCAGAGACGTTTAAAATAGAGTAGTAAAAACAGATGAGCTGACTAAAGTTTACTTTTTAGTCAGCTCGTGCACATTTTAGTATGATCCAGTTCAGTAGCTCAGCTACTTTCATGTTGAGTATTGTCGAATGGTCTTTATCCCGCATTAACGGGCAGGAAAACCTAGAGAAGAGCAGGGAAGAAAACTGCCTGTAAAAGCCCGATTGGTGAGAGCTTTCCATCAGTGAGAAAAGCGTCACTGATAGAAGTTTCACTTTAAACTGTGTCGAAGCGCCGATAAATGATGCATTTGCGCCGATATATCGGAAAAAGCGCTGATATATTGAGTGAGCCCCTTGTTTAGTCTATATACATCCTGTCCATACTGAGAAATAACTATTTCTTCAACAATCGAAACGCTTTTTCTGTATTTGCAAAATGTAATTTCACAAACTCAGGTAATCTTTCTTTCCCAAGCTTTTGAATTAATTTCGCGGCTGCGATATCGACTTGTTTCCCAGCGCCTTTCGGAAGTGGCATACCTGCTTTTTTGCTTAGCTCATCAAATTGTTTCACGAATGAATAGCGAGCTAAAATGGAAGCTGCTGCAACGGCGATATGTACGCTTTCGCCTTTTGTAGCGAAATAGACATTTTCACGCTGAACATTTTTTTGTTTGGCTAAATATTTATAATATGTAGCCGGCTGTGTGAACTGATCAATTAAGATGCCTTCTGGTTTCGTTGGTGCGATTTTCGCCAATAAGTTTGTAATAGCTTTATTATGAAGCAATGCTTTTAGGTGTCCTTGATTGTAGCCTTTTTCAAACATGTCGTTATATTTTTCGTTATGCAAAACGAGAGAGCTGTAAGGGACAACTGCTAGTAGTTGTTTTGCAATTTCACAAATTTGTGTATCGTTTAAGCCTTTTGAGTCTTTGACGCCTAGTTCTTTTAATAATGGAATTTGCGTTGCATCGACGTATACCGCAACAACTGTCATCGGTCCAAAATAGTCTCCGGTTCCGACTTCGTCTGAACCGAGAATAGACATGGCACTGATAGACGCTGGTGGTGCGTAGGCATGGTGATCTACACTTCTCTTGACAGAATTTTTTGGCGGTGCAGCATTTGTCTGCCACTGACCCGCTTCTTCCACTGCACGGCCACCTTGAAACATGACTTTTCCAGATTTATAGGCTGTAATTGTGCAAGATGGAATCTTCGCCATGAAGATACCGCCTTGAGGAACTTTTGGTTGCACGGCTTGCGCGTACTTTGTTTTCATGTCTTCTATAACCGCAAGGCTTACTTGAATAACAATAGAATTTGACAAAATGGTTGCTCCTTTTTCATTATTTATATTTTTATCATATCGAATTGTTGTTTCTGTTTCCATATGATGTTTTTTCATGGTATGATAATCTTTAGGATTCTGTATGGGATTGGAGGACAGTAAGTTGTCACAACAAAAGGAAAATCGAAGTCGAATTAATGTAGAAATTTACGGCCAACAATATTCAGTTGTTGGCGATGAAAGTACAAGTCATATACGCATTGTCGCGGCGATTGTGGATGATAAAATGCGCGAACTGAATGCTAAGAATCCTTCGCTTGACACAAACCGATTGGCGGTGTTGACAGCAGTCAATGTCGTGCATGATTATATAAAATTAAAAGAAGAAAATGAAAAGTTGAAAGAAAGAATGAGTCAAAAAGGAATGGAATAACATGGTTGATATAATTATCATTTTATTGCTTGTGATGGGATTTCTTCTTGGTCTAAGAAGAGGATTAGTCCTGCAACTTGTAAAATTAGTAAGTTTTATTGTCGCTTATCTTGTGGCATATTGGTATTGCAAAGATTTAGCACCTGCATTGCAAAAGATTATTCCGTATCCATTTAAGCAAGAAGTAAATGTGCCGAATTGGATCGATGCAAATAGCATAGAAACAGTGTTTTACCAAGCCATTGCGTTTATCGCATTATTTATTGTTACAAAAATCGCGTTCACGTTACTTGGACAACTTTTAAATATGTTTACAGAAATTCCTGTTTTGAGACAGGTCAATGCACTAGGCGGAGCGATTTTAGGCTTTTTAGAAGTGTATATTATATTGTTCGTATTAATTGTAGTTGGTACGATACTTCCAATTGAACAAGTACAAACTTCGTTGAATCAATCATCAATAAGCAAAGTAATTGTAGATGATACACCAATTCTTTCTGAAAAAGTTAAGGAATTATGGCAGACAGGCAGCAAAGTATAACTTCTCTTTTTTAGAAAGAGAAGTTTTTTTCTATGATGGGAAGGCGGGAGAAGAATGAAAGTAAATAAAAAACAAGTGATTAAACTACTTGAGACAATTGCACTTTTCATGGAACTAAAAGGGGAAAATCCTTTTAAAATATCAGCATTTCGTAAAGCGGCAGCAGCATTAGAAAGCGATGATCGTAGCCTTTCAGAAATTGAAGATTTCACAAAAATACCAGGAATCGGAAAAGGAACAGCAGCCGTTATTGCAGAATATATTGAAGTTGGAGCATCAGAAGTGCTTACAGAGCTTGAAAAAGAAGTACCGAGCAGCTTATTACCGCTTTTGAAATTACCAGGTCTTGGTGGGAAAAAGGTCGCTAAGTTATATAAAGAACTTGGCGTTGTAGATATGGAAACTTTAAAGAAAGCTTGTGAGGAAAAGCAAGTGCAAGCACTTGCTGGGTTCGGTAAGAAAACGGAAGAGAAAATACTAGAGGCTATCGCACAAGTTGGTACTAGGCCCGAACGTCTTCCGATAGCAATGGTGCTTCCTATTGCCGGGGAAATAGAGAGGAAATTGTCGAATATACCAGAAATTATTCGCTATTCTCGTGCGGGAAGTTTGCGCCGCGTTCGTGAAACAGTGAAAGATTTGGACTTTATTATTGCGTCATGGGAACCAGAAAAGGTGCGTGAGCATTTACTGCAGTTTGATAATATGATAGAAGTGATTGCAAGTGGTGATACAAAAGTTTCCGTACGCCTTCAATACGAATATGATATTTCGATTGATTTCCGTCTTGTGAAGCCGGAAGAGTTTATTACCACACTTCACCATTTCACTGGTTCAAAAGACCATAATGTAAGAATGCGCCAAATTGCAAAAGATAAGGGCGAGAAAATTAGTGAATATGGCGTTGAAAACTTAGAAACGGGAGAAGTACAAACATTCGAAACAGAAGAAGCGTTTTTTGCACACTTTGGACTTCCATTCATCCCGCCAGAAGTACGTGAAGATGGAAAAGAGATTGATCTCACTCTGCAATATCCGAATTTTGTTCAATTTCCTCATATTCAAGGTGATTTACATATGCATACAACGTGGAGCGATGGTGCTTTTTCTATTGAAGAAATGGTACAAGCATGCCGCGCTCGTGGATATAAGTATATGGCGATTACGGATCATTCTCAGTACTTGAAAGTAGCGAATGGATTAACGAAAGAGCGCCTTTTTGAACAACGAAAAGAAATTGAACGTCTGAATGAAAAGTATCCGGATATCACTATTTTACGTGGTATTGAAATGGACATTTTACCAGATGCAACACTAGATTTTGATGACGATGTATTAGCAGAGCTTGATTATGTCATCGGTGCCATTCATTCTAGTTTCTCACAAGACCGTGAAACAATTATGAAGCGTCTGCGCGCTGCAATTGAAAATCATCATGTAACAATGATTGCGCATCCGACAGGCCGATTAATTGGTCGCCGCGAAGGCTATGATGTCGATACAGACTTATTAATTGAGCTTGCGAAAGAAACAAATACTGTACTTGAATTAAACGCAAATCCAAACCGTTTAGACTTAAGTGCGAAGCTGCTAAAGCAAGCGCAAGATGCGGGTGTGAAAATCGCCATTAATACAGATGCTCATACGCTTGAAATGTTAGAGGATATGGAAATTGGCGTGGCAGCTGCGCGCAAAGGTTGGATTCAAAAAGATACAGTTATTAACACATGGGATATTGAACGTTTATTAGATTATATTAAGCGTAATAAGTAACACAAGGGGGACGTGCAACTATGTTAGAACGAACGTTGCGTGTATTAGAATATGAAAAAGTAAAAGAACAATTACTCGAACACGTTGCTTCTTCACTTGGACGAGATAAAGTAAAAGGGCTTGTACCAAGCACAGATTACGAAGAAGTAGTAGAAATGCAGGAAACAACAGATGAGGCAGCAAAAGTCATCCGTTTAAAAGGACATGTACCGCTTGGCGGGATCTTTGATATTCGCCCAAATGTGAAGCGTGCGAAAATTGGTAGTATGCTAAGCCCGCATGAACTTTTAGATATTGCAAGTACGATGTATGGTAGCCGCCAGATAAAAAGATTTATTGAAGATATGATTGAAAATGGTGTGGAACTGCCGATTTTAGATACGTATGTAGCGCGCATTGTGTCTTTATATGATTTAGAAAAGAAAATTACAAATTGTATTAGTGATGGCGGAGAAGTAGTGGATAATGCGAGTGAAAAATTACGTGGTATTCGCCAGCAAATTCGCACAGCGGAAAGTCGCATTCGTGAAAAATTGGAAAACATGACGCGGTCTTCTAACGCACAGAAGATGTTGTCAGATGCAATTGTAACGATTCGTAACGATCGCTATGTAATTCCAGTTAAACAAGAATACCGCGGTGTCTATGGTGGTATCGTTCATGACCAGTCTGCTTCTGGTCAAACGTTATTTATCGAGCCGCAAGTCATTGTAGAACTGAATAACGCCTTGCAAGAAGCGCGCGTGAAAGAAAAGCAAGAAGTAGAACGCATTTTAATGATGTTAACAGAAGAAGTAGCAACTGAAGCTGATATTATTTTAGAAAACGTCGACGTTGTGGCAGAGCTTGATTTCATTTTTGCAAAAGCTTTCTATGCAAAACGATTAAAAGCAACAAAACCAATTTTGAACAATGAGCGTTATATGAACTTGCGCCAAGCACGTCATCCGCTTATTGATCCGAAAGTTGTTGTGCCAAATGATATTGTACTTGGAAAAGAATTTACAACAATTGTTATTACCGGACCGAATACAGGAGGTAAAACCGTTACATTAAAAACGGTAGGGATTTGTATTTTAATGGCGCAATCTGGTTTGCACATTCCTGTTTTAGATGAGTCCGAAATTTGCGTGTTTAAAAATGTGTTTGCCGATATCGGTGATGAGCAATCGATTGAGCAAAGCTTAAGTACATTTTCCTCTCACATGGTAAACATTGTTGAGATTTTAGAACAAGCTGACTTTGAAAGCTTAGTATTGTTTGATGAATTAGGGGCAGGGACAGATCCGCAAGAAGGGGCTGCACTTGCGATTTCCATTTTAGATGAAGTTTATAACCGCGGTGCACGCGTTGTCGCAACGACGCATTATCCTGAATTAAAAGCATACGGCTATAATCGCGAACAAGTCATTAATGCAAGTGTTGAGTTTGATGTAAACACATTAAGCCCAACGTATAAATTGTTAATTGGTGTACCAGGGCGAAGCAACGCTTTTGAAATTTCAAAACGTCTTGGGTTATCTGACCGTGTAATTGACCGTGCTCGTGGTCACATTAGTACAGAATCAAATAAAGTAGAAAATATGATAGCGAAGCTAGAAGAAAGCCAAAAGAATGCTGAGCGTGAGTGGAATGAAGCAGAAGAGCTTCGTAAGCAATCTGAAAAACTTCATAAAGAAATGCAGCGTCAAATTATCGAATTTAACGAAGAACGTGATGAAAGATTACTAAAAGCACAAAAAGAAGGCGAAGAAAAAGTCGAAGCGGCGAAGAAAGAAGCGGAAGGAATTATTCGTGAACTTCGTCAATTGCGAAAAGCAAAGCTTGCTGACGTTAAAGATCATGAGCTAATTGAGGCGAAAAGCCGTTTAGAAGGGGCAGCGCCGGAGCTTGTGAAAAAACAACAAACAAAAGTGAAAAATACAGCACCAAAACAAGTGTTAAGACCAGGTGATGAAGTAAAAGTATTAACGTTCGGTCAAAAAGGTCAGCTTTTGAAAAAAGTAAGCGACAACGAATGGAACGTCCAAATCGGGATTTTGAAGATGAAAGTGAAAGAGTCCGATATGGAATATATTAACACACCAAATCCTGTTGAGAAAAAAGCAGTGACAGCGGTAAAAGGAAGAGACTATCACGTTTCATTAGAACTTGATCTTCGTGGGGAACGTTTTGAAGATGCATTAGCACGTGTAGAAAAATATTTAGATGATGCACAGCTTGCGAGCTATCCGCGCGTTTCCATTATTCACGGAAAAGGAACCGGAGCACTGCGTCAAGGTGTACAAGATTACTTGAAAAAACATCGCGGCGTGAAGAGCTTCCGTTATGGTGATATGGGCGAAGGCGGCCTTGGTGTTACAGTTGTAGAACTGAAATAGGAAACGAAGCAAAGGGGAAACGGCTATGTTTATGGACAAACTTGCAAAAGTATTGTTAGCTTGTTGCGGAACGTTTTTTATTATTGGGGTTATATATTTGATATTTTTTGCGAAATAAGGGAGAGGACACCGTTTTTGGTGTTCTTTTTCATTGTCTGTTTTCTAGGCACGGGTAGAAGATGTTTTGTATAATAGAGATGTTTACAGGAATAGAAGGAGACACTATGAATACAACAAAAAAACTGTTAGAGGAAGCAACTAAGTTTATTACAGATTGCTACAACGAACTAGAAAAATCTCATGAAATACAAGATAGATTATTACAAATTGAATCTGAAATACAAATGACAGGAACGTATGAACATACTTTTGAGGAGCTTGTTCACGGAGCGCGAATGGCATGGAGAAATAGTAATCGCTGCATCGGTCGTCTGTTTTGGAATAAGCTTCATGTATTAGATGCACGTGATGTAAATGACGTAGAAGGTGTATACGAGGCACTGCTTCATCATATTCAATATGCAACAAACGACGGAAAAATCCTACCTACGATTACTATTTTTAAACAATATCAAAATGAGAAAAATCAAATTCAAATTTATAATCACCAATTAATTCGCTACGCAGGATATGAAACCAAGCATGGCGTGATCGGTGATTCTCATTCCCTATCCTTTTCATCATTTTGCCAAGAACTTGGCTGGAGTGGGAAAGGAACACATTTTGATGTGCTGCCGCTCGTATTTTCAATAGATGGAAATGACCCAGTGTATAGACCAATCCCTGAAGAATATGTAAAAGAAGTGCCGTTAGAACATCCAGAATATCCATTTTCCTCTTTGGAAGCAAAATGGTACGGTGTTCCGATGATTTCTGATATGCGTTTAGAAATTGGCGGGATTTCTTATACAGCTGCTCCGTTTAACGGCTGGTATATGGGAACAGAAATCGGTGCGCGCAACTTAGCTGATCAGGATCGTTATAATCTGCTTCCAGCTATTGCGGAGATGATGGGATTAGATACATCAAGAAACAGTACACTTTGGAAAGACAAAGCATTAGTAGAATTAAATGTGGCAGTATTACACTCTTTCAAAAAACAAGGCGTAACGATTGTCGATCACCATACAGCGGCGCAGCAGTTTAGTCAATTTGAGAAGCAAGAAGCAGCATGTGGCCGTTTAGTCACAGGGAATTGGGTGTGGTTAATTCCGCCTATATCTCCTGCAGCGACGCACATTTATCATAAGCCTTATCCAAATCAAGTACTTACACCTAATTTTTTTCATAAAAAAGGGTAAGAGCTTGTTGTATGGATAAAAGAATAACATGTTATAGTTAGAAGGGACCGTTTAATGGCGATACTTATATAAACGGCCCTGTTTTATTTTTGTGCTTCTAACATAGAGTGGTTTCATACATAAGAAAAGATGTGGTAAAGTGAAACTTCCATCAGCGGGGGGATTCATCCCCGACTGATGGTTAGTTGAACCAATCGGGCATTTACGGACAGTTATCCCACACCGATCTTCTTCGTTTCTCTCTGAATCTTGAGGTGGGGTTTTTACTGTCCGTTAATGCGGGATAAAACTTCTGACTTCGTATAGAGCCTTTCTTAATAGCTAGAAAGCATTGGAATGGAAAGGTAGGATATGGAATGAAAACAGAAGTTATTTTAAAGGTTAAGACGAAATACGCAAACGAATTAAAAAGTGGTTATCCACTTATTTCGAAAGAAGCGATTATAAATTTACAGGATGTAAATACAGAAGGTACAATCGTAAAACTTGTAGATGATAAAAATAAGTTTATCGGTACAGGATATTACGGCAAACAAAACAAAGGATATGGCTGGATTTTAACAAGAAAAGAACAAGAACAAATCGACCAAGCCTTCTTTGAAAAGAAAATTAAATCTGCTTTAAGTAAACGTAAAAGTTTCTATGAAGATACAGATACAACAGCATTTCGCGTGTTCAACGGTGAAGGCGATGGAATCGGTGGCTTAATCATTGATTACTATGATGGATATTACGTAATTAGTTGGTATAGCGAAGGCATTTATCAATTTAGTAAAGAGATTATCGCTTCCTTACAGAATGTGACTACATTTAAAGCGATCTATCAGAAAAAGCGCTTTGATACAAAGGGACAATATATTGAAGAAGACGATTTCGTAACAGGAGAACGCGGAGAGTTTCCGATTATCGTCAAAGAGAATGGTGTTAACTTTGCGGTATATTTAAACGACGGAGCAATGGTCGGTGTCTTTTTAGATCAACGTAATATAAGAAAGCAAATTCGCGACAAATATGCAAATGGCAAGACAGTCTTGAATATGTTCTCCTATACAGGTGCGTTTTCTGTCTTTGCAGCACTTGGCGGAGCGGTAAAAACAACAAGCGTAGACCTTGCGAACCGCAGTTTAAGTAAAACAATTGAGCAATTTAGCGTGAACGGCGTTGATTACGAAGCGCAAGATATTATCGTAGAAGACGTATTTCACTATTTCAAATATGCAGTAAAGAAAGCACTGAAGTTTGATATGGTCATTCTAGATCCACCAAGCTTTGCGCGTTCAAAAAAATATACATTTAGCGCTGCTAAAGATTATAAAAACTTATTAAAAGAAGCAATTGCGATTACAGAAAATAATGGTATTATTGTCGCTTCTACAAATTGTAGTACTTTCGGTATGAAAAAGTTCAAAGGCTTCATTGATACAGCATTTAAAGAAATGAACGGCAAGTATAAAGTATTAGAAGAACATTCATTATCAGAGGACTTCCGAACGATTTCACAGTTTCCAGAAGGTGATTATTTAAAAGTAGTGTTTATTAAAAAAATAAAGTAAAAACCTTTTTTAGATGGGCGAGGGCATCCGGCCATGCATAGAAGCGGTCAGTGCCTATTCCTGCCACAAAATAAAGGGAAAAAGCGAATGCATGTCATGGCTGGTCTTGCATATTAGTAACTTATAGGTTGAAAAATCAAAATGGGTTTATTTAACCTTTTAAAGTAAGAGCGTTTCTCTGTAATGAGAAATGCTTTTTATTTTCGCCAAAATTAAAATGATATTTCAATAACAATAATAATATAATGAAAAACAGTATGAATTTATTGTAAAACGATAAATTTCGTGCTAAAATCATGTTGCTATTAAATAAGTGAGGTGTTTTAAATGAATGGTAAACGAGGTTCAACCACTTTCTTAAAGGTAATTATTTTTCTAGCTGGAATTGCAGTTCTTGCTTTATGTATATTTTTAGTTCCCCATATGGCGAATTTCGCAGCAAAACTGTATCCAAATATTGCCCCAATGAAATATCTCGTTTTCATCGTGATGTATGGAGCGGCTGTGCCTTTTTACTTTGCTCTCTATCAGGCTTTCAATCTTTTACGGTACATTGACGAGAACACAGCGTTCTCGGAATTATCTGTAAAGTCATTAAAGAACATAAAGTGTTGTGCGATTACAATCAGTGGTTTGTATGTATTAGGTTTGCCACTCTTTCATTTTATAGCGAAGAAAGTTGACCCTCCTATTGGATTAATGGGACTCATCATCATGTTTGCTTCGTCGGTTATCGCCGTTTTTGCTGCTATCCTCCAACGGCTTCTACAAGAAGCGATTCACATAAAATCAGAAAATGATTTGACGGTCTGAGGTGGAGGATATGACAATTATTATTAACATTGATGTGATGTTAGCAAAACGAAAAATGAGCGTAACGGAGCTTTCGGAGAGGGTTGGAATTACTATGGCGAATCTTTCTATTCTGAAAAATGGGAAAGCAAAAGCAGTTCGTTTTTCAACATTAGAAGCGATATGTAAGACGTTGGATTGTCAGCCAGGTGATATTTTGGAGTACAAAAGCGATGAAGACACTCAATAAACGCAAAGAAGGGATAGCTTAATGGCTATCCCTTCTTTGCGTTTATTGATGTGATTTGCAATGTTTGCAAATCAAAAGGGAACCCGTTAGATAAAATGAGCTCCTTTTTTATTGTACAATGTGCTGTACTCTGCCAACCTGTCCGTCTTGTAAACGCACTTTTATGCCATGTGGATGAGAAGGTGAGTTTGTCAAAATGTCTTTCACTATTCCTCGCGTTAACTTTCCAGTACGCTGATCTTGCTTTAGTACAATATCAACTTCGAGACCAGGCGATATATTTGCGCGTTTCTGCCCGTTCATTTATACACCTGTGCGTCTGCGTTGATTGTTTGGTTTCTTCGTTTGTTGATTTTGTAACTTCTTCGTTGCTTGATTTTGATTTTTCGCATTAGCTCCATTTCCATTCCCTTGCTTTTTCTTCGCAAGTTGTTCACGCATTACATCGGCTAAGCTTACTTTTTTATTTTCTGACATATGAAATCTCCTTTTATATACAGTGAATTGTAAACATTCATAGTGAACTCCATCATATCATTGTTGAGGAGAGAAATGAAGCGGGACTATAGAGAAATAAGAAGTTCATCAATTGAAAACGACATAACCCCCTTTTTTTAGGGTGGGCGAGATGCATGGAAGCGGTCGGGACTTTT
>Ga0102589_1003170_pt1 | contig 17539 bp, 17 predicted proteins | sample AraplaMF_Col_mLB_FD_76858 | JGI IMG/M metagenome (GOLD analysis project Ga0102589, IMG submission 76858) | Arabidopsis root microbial communities from the University of North Carolina, USA - plate scrape MF_Col_mLB | ecosystem: Host-associated > Plants > Roots > Endosphere | place: USA... | reverse complement strand
TATCGTTGTGTTTTATAATGCCCAATTCATTGAAGTAAACGTTAAGCGAATTTCTTTAGAAGTACAGGCAAAGGAATTATATCCAGAAGGGTATGATTTAGACACATTGTTTGTGGATTATAAAGAATGGAAAATGCAGCATGATATAGAGCGTGGATCGAAAAAAGCGTTGCGTAAAATTCAAAAAGAAATAAGAAAGAATAGAGGATGAGGGGCTATAAATATAAAGATTAGACAAGAATTTGAGAAAGAATATAAAAGGGCAGAAGAGGTTGTAAAACAAGCATTTTCACATGAAACATTTAGCGATCAGAAAGAGCACGAACTTGTAAATCGTATTAGAAAATCTGATGCGTTTATTCCAGAGTTATCATTAGTGGCGGTAGATAAAGAAATTATTGGTCACGTCCTTTTATCTAAAATAAAAATCGTCAATGGTGATAAATCTGTAGATTCGCTAGCGCTTGCTCCAGTATCTGTTGCACCAGACTATCAGAAAAAAGGAATTGGAAGCTTGTTGATTTCGAATGTATTAAGAGAAGCAAAAGAGCTCGGATATCATTCTATAATTGTTTTAGGGCATAAAGAGTATTATCCGAAATTTGGTTTTAAATCAGCTAGTCTATGGAATATAAGAGCGCCATTTGAGGTGCCAGACGAAGTATTTATGGCAATGGAGTTAACGGAGAATGCTCTTCAAAATGTGCAAGGCGTTGTTCAATATTCGGAAGCTTTTTCTGAGTAGCACAGATAAAGATAGCTAGAAGAAATCTTCTAGCTATCTTTTTGATTTTTAAGTCGAAGTGTTCATGGTATTAATAAAATTTTCCCCGTACTTTTTCGACTTTCCAATAAATGATGTGCCTCAGCACCATCTTCTAAAGAGAAAGTAGTTGGATTTTGGATGTTTAATTTTCCAGCAGTAATCCAATCAAATAGTTGATTGGAACGTTGTTTGCGTTCTTCATACGTTGTGAGTACGTTCCAAAGATCGCCGCCAGTTAAAGTTTTCGAAGTATCCATCAGCATTCGTGGATCAACAGGAGCAGGATCACCGCCGGCCATTCCGTAAAATACAACCGTACCACCGATTTTTGTAGTCTTAAAGCTCTCTTCTAATGTAGAACCTATTGATTCGTATACAACATCTACGCCATGACCTTTTGTAATTTGTAGTACTTTCTCACACCATGATTCTGAATATAAAAATACATAGTCTGCTCCAGCTGAATAAGCTGCTTTTGCTTTTTCTTTAGATGAAGTAAGACCGATTACTTGTGCGCCTTGCATTTTAATCATTTGAATGAGAAGTTGCCCAACCCCTCCGGCAGCTGCATGAACTAAAACAAAATCACTAGCTTTTATTTTGTAGCTGTCTTTTGTTAAGTAATGAGCAGTTAACCCTTGTAATAAGACGGAAGAGGCTGCCTCGAAGGAAATAGAGTCCGGGAGTAGAATCGCTTTTTCTTTTGGAACAGCTACTAACTCCGCATTTGCAAATGGTACATCAGCAAATGCAATGCGATCACCGGCAGAAATGTCCGTAACTTCAGCGCCGATTTTCTCTACAATTCCTGAACCCTCATACCCTAATATATAAGGTGGTTTACCAATAAGATGATAGTTACCTCTACGTCTATATATATCAGCAAAATTTAGGCCAATCGCTTTTGTGCGGACGAGAATCTCATTCGGTTTTATAGTTGGGTCTGAAACTTCTTGATATTTTAATACATCCGCATTTCCGAATTCCTCGAAACAAAGTGCTTTCATATGAAATACCTCCAATTTGTAACATGAATCAATATTGTTTGTTATTGGTTCTTATCATACAATATAAATATTAATAGGCAAAGAGGATTATTCAGATATAATCAATCGAAAATATTGATTAGAAGGAGGAAAGTGTCTTGGAGATAAAACAATTAATCACATTTAAAACAGCAGCAGAAAACTTGAACTTTACGCAGACAGCTAAAATATTAAATTTTGCTCAATCAAGTGTCACGGCACAAATAAAAGCATTGGAAGCTGAGCTAGGAGCAACATTGTTTGAACGATTAGGAAAACGCCTTTTTTTGACTGAAGCAGGACGGAAGTTTCAACTATATGCCAATAAGATAATAGCGTTAAGTTATGAAGCGAAAATGGTTGTGCAAGATGAGGAAACAACATCTGGTACGCTAGTGATTGGCGCACAAGAAAGTCAATGCACATATCGGCTTCCTTCCATTTTGAAGGAATTTAAGACGAAATTCCCGGAAATAAGACTTATATTCAAACCTGCTCATTCAAATGAGGCTGTAAAGGAGCAACTGATGGAGGGAAAACTTGATTTAGCCTTTATTTTAGATGAATGTAAAATAGAAGATGCTTTGCATGTAGAGTCGTTAGTTCGAGAAGAATTGAAAATAGTAGCATTTCCTAATCATCCTTTACTTGAAAAATCTTTAATCTCTACAAAGGATTTAGAAAGTGAAACACTTTTGTTAACAGAATTTGGCTGTTCTTATCGTACTATATTTGAAGAACTATTCCGGGCAGAAGATGTATATCCTGCAAATAAAATTGAGTTTGTTAGTGTAGAAGCAATTAAGCAATGTGTAATTGCGGGCTTAGGTATAGCTATTTTACCAGCAATGGTAGTAGAAAAAGAGATACAACAAGGTACAATGAAGGAGTTAGTTTTAGAGAATACAATCTCTCCTATTTTTACACAGATTGCTTGGCATAGAGATAAGTGGATTACAGCGCCATTACAGCAATTCATAGATGTAACAAGAGTGTCAATTGGAAACATGTATTAAGGGGAGAAATATTTGTTTTGCATGTAAGAAGAAAAGTGAATAATAGATGTTTTGAAAGAAGAGAAAGCCGATATTTGGATGAAGAACAAATATCGTTTTTTTCTATGTTTGTAAGGACAGTCGCTATGCTAGTTTCTATATAAACAAGTTGAATGAATAGTCTGATATAAGTACAATAAATTTATACATATTAAAAGGGGATGAATGATATCGCGTATCGTAAGTATTTCATTGGTAGTGAGGGTTATGGAACAAGGGGATACAGAGGCTTATTAACTTACAGAGCTATCCCCAGAATTGAAAAGGGGGATTTTTGAAATGAACACGAAATTGAATAATCTTTTTCTAGGTGAAAATATTAAGTTATCAGCAATCAGAGCTGAAGATATTGAGCAAATGGCTATTTGGCAAGAAGATAGTGAGTATTTAAGAAATGTAGATACGGACGCTGCAGTTCCACAATCGTTACATGAATTAAAGGAATATGAGTTATTAAAAGGACAAAAATCAAATGGCGTTTCTTTTATGTTAAGAACGATTCAAGATGATATTTTAATTGGTTTTGTGGCACTTCATAGCATAGAGTGGAATAATAGAGCTGGGTTGTTAGCAGTTGGTATAGGTGATAAGAATTATAGAGGTAGGGGATATGGTACGGAAGGATTACGCCTTATTCTGAAATATGCTTTTTATGAATTAAACCTACATCGTGTAGGTCTCGATGTTATTTCATATAATAAATCGGCAATTGAAGTTTATAAAAAGGTTGGATTTAAGGTGGAGGGGTGTATGAGAGAAGCTGTTCAGCGGGATGGGAAGAGTTTTGATCGTATCATAATGGGTATATTGCGAGATGAATGGCTAAAGACTCAAAATTGATTTACATAGGGTGTAATCGCACATAATGTTGTAACATATCAAATTAATCGTAAAAATTTTGCTATATTTATATTTGGTAATACGGATGTAATTGCAGGGAAAAGGATAACGACTGGCGAAATTTTACAACATATGAATTGAAATAAGGAGTCATGTCATATGAATTTAGAAAAAACAAAGCCAGTAAATGAAGAATTAGCAGAGTTAAAAGAACTCGTAAAGGAATTGCATGGTAGTGTGCATCAACTACAAAGTGAAGTTCAACAGCTTAGACATGAAAGGCCTGTTGTAGAAGTTAAAAAAGGTGTTCAATTATCACCAGGAATCGTTGGAGAAATTGGTGGTATAATTTTAGGAGCATTGGTAATTATCGGGATATTTTGGTGATAAAAAAGGTTTGCAGCAATATGCTGCAAACCTTTTTATATTAAATAACGTAAATATATATAAGCATGTGATAATAATAATGCAACGATTGTTAACGGTAAGCCAATTTTTAAGAAATCAAGGTAAGAAAATCCATGTCCTTCGCGCTTAGCAATACCTGCGACAACTACGTTTGCAGAAGCGCCAATTAATGTTCCGTTCCCCCCTAAGCAAGCACCAAGTGATAATGCCCACCACAGTACTTCAATTTGAGGAGAGTCAACAGAAAGTCCAAGTCCTGAAGCTAAATCTTGAATCAGCGGAATCATCGTTGCGACAAATGGAATATTATCAATAGTAGCTGATGCTGCCCCTGATACCCATAAAATAAGAATCGCTGCAAAGCCGATATCACCATTTGTTACATCAATCACTTCTTTTGCCAAAGATGAAATAAGTCCGATATCAATTAAACCGCCAACAAGAACAAATAATCCAGCGAAGAAGAAAATCGTTACCCATTCTACATGAGCAAATATATCTTCTAATTCATGTTGTTTTACACCAAGTAACATGAGGAGCGTTGCACCGGTCATCGCGATAACTGCCGCATCTACATGAATAATGGAATGAAGAACAAATCCGAGAATTGTCAATCCTAAAATGGAAAGAGATTTTAGGAGCAAGCTTCGGTCACGAATATAGTCTTTTTCATTTAGTTCCATAAGTTTAGCAATTTGTTCAGGTGTTGTTTTTAATTTGTTACGATACATAAGATAAATAATGCCTAATGTAACAATGGAAATAATAAGTACAATTGGTGTTAAATTGAGTAAAAAGGCATTAAAATCTAGGTGTTTATTAGCAGATCCAATCATAATGTTTGGAGGATCACCAATTAGTGTAGCAGTACCACCGATATTTGAAAATAATACTTCAGAAATCAAATAAGGAACAGGTTGTACCTTTAAAATACGCGTGATCGATAGTGTAACAGGAACGATTAATAATACGGTTGTTACATTATCTAAAAATGCAGAGCCGACTGCGGTCAATAGGGATAAAAATAATAAAATTCGAATTGGTTTTCCACCCGCTGCTTTTGCTGCTTTAATGGCTACATATTCAAATACACCAGATTGACTCGTAATATGCACGAGAATCATCATTCCAATTAAAAGAGTAATGGTTTCCCATTGGATATGCGATGTAAAGGCAGTATGTAAGTCTACAATGCCAAAAATAATCATTATTGCAGCACCCAATAGTGCAATTACAGCACGGTTTAATTTCTCAGAAATAATAAATCCGTATGTCACTAAAAATACGGCGATTGCAAAATAATATTGCCAATTTGCTACTTCATGTGCTGAATATTCCAACATGTCACCTTCTTTAAAATATATATTAAATTGTCGAAATATATCCCTCCGCATGAACTCTATTGTAGCAAATTCAAAAAAGAAAGAAAACTATTTACGAGTAGTAAGAGAATAGTGAACTTTTCTATGTGAAAAAATAAAAAACAAAATGCAAATTATTATGCAAAGTGAGTTTTGTCCTCTAATATAGAGATAGCAATTTACTTTATTTTTGCGTAAAATGGTTTAAAGAGGTGAAATCCGATGGAAATAGTAAAAGATAGTACTGTTATTCAACATGAAATTGAACGGTTTGTAAATAAAGATGTATATATTCATTTAGAAACAACAAATGGAGCATACGCTTCACATTTTAATGAAAAGATGATGACAGTCGGAGCATTTATTCGAAATGCAATTATTCGTTTTGAACGTGGGAAAATAACAGGAACAAATCCATACCGAGTTGGTCTCAAAATGGATCATGGTTGGGTATATGCTGAAGGCATTACACATTGGGAAGTAGACGAGAACGATCGTTTATTATTAGCAGGGCATGATAATAAAGGTCGTTTAGCAGTAGCGCTTGAATTAAGCTTAACACCATTTAAATAAGAAGGAGGGAAATGTATGGAAAGACATGTGCTTGTTGTATTTCCTCATCCAGACGATGAATCGTTTGCAGCTGGAGGAACAATTAGTTTATTAAGAAAGCAAGGAGTACCTGTGACATATGCGTGCGGAACGCTTGGACAAATGGGACGCAATATGGGAAAGAATGTTTTTGCGAACCGCGAAACGATTCCGAATATCCGTGAAAAGGAATTAAAAGATGCATGTGAAGCGATGGGCATTGAAGATTTAAGAATGCTTGGTTTCCACGATAAAACACTAGAATTTGAAGATGTAGATTTTGTAGCAGATAAAATTGAAACTGTCATTCGCGATGTACAACCATCACGAATTATTACATTCTATCCAGAGCATGGTGTTCATCCAGATCATGATGCATTTGGCCGTGCTACTGTTCGCGCTGTATCACGTATGCCGAAAGAAACACGTCCGGTCATTCATGCAGTTGCGATTACAAAAAATCGTGAGGAAGTATTAGGTGAACCAGATGTTATTAACAACATTAGTGAAGTATTCGAACAAAAATTAGCGGCTTTACGTGCGCATCGTTCACAAACAGAAGCGATGTTAGAAGAAACGGAAGTAAAGTTGCAAAACAAAGATGCTGCAACATTAAAATGGTTACAAATTGAACAATTTTGGACTTATAAATGGGAATAGGCTAGAAGATTTTCTACTAGTCTTCCATACATACAAAAGCGATGTCGCATTGTGACATCGCTTTTTCTGTTAAGTATCAGGAATGTGCATTGTGCGGTGTTGGTCAACGCTTTTGTACTTTTCTCCCTCATAAATACTTGTTCAAATGTTAATTATACTAATAATTTGAGAAAGCATAAAATATCAACACTATACTTTTAACAGAGCCAAAAATTAAAAAGAATATATATTTATTATAAAAAAATTGACAAATCAAAAAGAACGCTGTAAATTGAAGTTATATTTGAATAGTCTCTGTTAGGTGAGGCTCCTGTATAGAGAAACGCTGCTGCCCAAAAATGTCGAGAGACGCCAATGGGTCAACAGGAACGGTCGGAGAGAAGGCCCTTCTTAATGTAGCTGGTTTCAAACCTATGCTGTACAGTGCTAAAACTCAACGAGGGAGAGGTACGTGATAATTTGGAGGGATATATCTCTATGATGGTAAAAAGAGATTTCACCCTTTGTTTATTTGTGATTTTTAAAAACCTTTACTCCTTTTTGAGTAAAGGTTTTTTTATGTATACGATCATCGATATCTAATTATTTGTACTATTAAATGACCTAATGGAACTATTTATTAGGAGGAATTATGATGAAAAATAAATTAAAGCAGCTTTTGTTAACAGAAAATATTTTTATGGTAGAAGAATTTTTGAGTGATCCACCATATGATATTGCACAAGAAATTAAAAAATTTCCACTTAAAGATCAAGTATCAGTAATAGATCTGATCCCAATTACAAAAAGCTCTAAAGTCCTTAGACATATGAGTCCAGACGAACAGTATAAGATCCTAATCAATTTACCTAGAGATAAATCTAAAATATTGCTGAATAAGCAACCAGTTGATGAGCTTGTTGATTTGTTTCTAGCTATTCAGCTTAATAAAGATGGACAATTAATGTCGTATTTAAATAAAGAAACGCAACAAAAGGTAAAGGATTTAATGAAATTTAAACCTGAGACAGCAGGTAGTCTTGTAACAAGTGATTATATTTCAGCTAGAGAGGATTGGTCAATAAAAACGACTTTAGAGCATGTTAGAAAAATTGCTACAAATGTAGAATCGGTATCCTATATATATGTTCTAGATAACTACGGACACCTCAAAGGAATCGTTTCCATACGTGAGTTATTATCAGCATCGGATGAGGAAATCTTATCAAACATAATGATTCGAGATATTATCTCAGTATATGCTGAAGCCAATCAACAAGAAGCTGTAAAAAAGTTAACAGATCATGATTTATCTGCTTTACCTGTAACAACAGCTGATAAAAAAATGATGGGTATCATAACATTTGATGATGTAATGGATGTAATGGAAGAAGAGGCAACTGAAGATATCCAGAGGTTAGGTGGTAGCGAACCATTAAACCAATCATATTTTGAAGCTTCTATTTCGAGGATTTTTTCTAAACGGATTCCCTGGTTATTGCTTCTATTCATGGCTGAGGCATATACAGGCACAGTACTTCACCATTTTCAAGATGAACTTGACAAAGTGGTCGCACTTGCGTTCTTTATTCCATTACTAGTAGGTACTGGAGGAAACACAGGTACACAGGTTGTAGCAACAATTATTCGTGCAGTAGGTATCGGGGAAGTGAAGTTTAAAGACATTTTTCGTGTTATAAGAAAAGAGATGTTAATTGGTGTACTCCTTGGTCTTGCGCTTGGTACAGCAGGTCTAATTCGTGCATATATATTAGGAGTTGGAATAGAAGTTGCACAAGTTGTAGCAATTACAATGGTGTTTATTGTTGTTTGGGCTTCTATTGTAGCCGCTGCATTACCATTGATTATCAGAAGATTCAAACTAGACCCTGCCGTTGTTTCCGGACCGTTCATTACAACGTTTGTTGATGGCACTGGACTAATCATTTACTTTATGGTTGCTAAAATGATATTAAATTTATAAATATAAACTATGTATATTTCTGGTACGAAAAAGATGAGTAGCATGTTTATTTATAGCTCTAAGGTTATAGAGTCTGTTTAATGTAGAAAAAAGAGTCTCATAAGTAATATGAGACTCTTTTTTGTTTTAGTTGAAGTTTTATTACACACTACATTTTGAATGATTTTTTTAATAGAATCATAAACCAAATAAGGGTAAGACCAATGAGAGAGTGAGAGAATCCAATTATATAGGTTAATTCTTTAAAATTAGCACCATTTAGTTGAAGAAGCCCTCGAGTTGCCAGTGAAGAAAGGGTTAAAATTAATCCAATATTATGGACGATGAACCAACTATTAAAGCCCTTCACTTTATGAAATGAAAATGCTTTTGCTAATGCTAGGGCAATTAAGAAAAATAAAAACCCAAGTACGAGCGTATGTGTATGTAAAAGGTTTAGCAGAGTGGATCCTAGAATACCTTTTGATTTTGCATATTCTCTAGCGAATACACCTGATAATAAACCGATTACTAAATATACGAACGATGCATAATATAATTTTTTCATTATATACCTCCTGGTGCAAATTTTATATTGTGGGTTTTCGATTTGTAAATTTCTATTGTATTTTCAAATCATGGTGGTTACATAACAAAGACTCCTAGTGTTCCAGGAGTCATAGTATAACAAGTTTAAAATTATTGTATCATAATTATAGGGTATTCGATTATATGAAATAATTGAACTTTATGTGAACAAAGGGGATTGTAAAGGTTTGGGATTATATTTGGAATAAGAATTAAAAATCCAATTCATTTTCCGGTTTATGGAAAAAGGATATTGTGTTAAAATATCAGAAAAATCAAACACTTAAGGGTGATAAAAAATATGTCTATATTAGAGAAAATTAAAGAAAATGTTTCAAAAGTTATTGTAGGGAAGGAAGAAGTAATTGATTTAGCAATGATCGCGCTAGTTGCCAACGGACATGTCTTACTAGAAGACGTACCAGGAACGGGAAAAACAACATTAGCCAAAACACTTGCGAAAAGTATTGATGGGGCTTTTCAACGTATTCAATTTACATCGGATACGTTGCCGGGTGATGTAGTAGGATTAGAATATTTTGATATGAAAGAAAGTGATTTTAAAACGAGGAAGGGGCCTATTTTTGCGAATCTTGTATTAGTAGATGAAATTAACAGGGCGGTTCCGCGGACGCAATCAGCGTTGTTAGAGGTAATGGAAGAACGTACGGTAACAATTGCGGGCGTAACACATGTATTACCAAGCCCATTTATTGTATTGGCAACGCAGAATCCTTTAGAGTCGGCAGGAACATTTACACTTCCAGATGCGCAATTGGATCGCTTTTTATTAACCATTCGCCAAGGGTATCCAAATCGAAAATATGAGAAGGAAATGTTAAAACGATTTAAAGAAAACAATCCATTTAACGATTTACAAAGCGTTGTAACTCTCTCTGACATATTGGAGTTGCAAGAGCAATCTAAAAAGATTCATATACATGATGAGGTGGAAGAATACTTGCTTGATATTGTAGAAGCGACGCGAAATCATGATTTAGTAGAAATTGGGGTTAGTCCGCGTGGATCTTTAGCTTTTATGAGAGCCGCTCAAGCAAGAGCTTTATTAAAAGGAAGAGATTATGTAACTCCTGATGATTTGAAAGCTTTAGCATCCCCGGTTTGTGCCCATCGATTAACGTTAACGATTGAAGGGGATATGAAAACAACTAAAGTAGATGTGCTGCAAGGGATTTTAGAAAAACTTGCAGTGCCAGTGGAAAGCGTATGAATGAAATTATAAAAAGGAAACATCCGTTGTTAGAGCCACTTTTTATAGTGGGAATCGGCGCATTTTGTCTTATACTCGTCGTGTTTACCAATCAATTTTTCATTGTGGCTATCTTTTTGTTTTATTTGTTGCTAGTTGGATTTTTGTATTTGTATATGAAGGCAGTCATGAAAGTGAAATGGGAAATCTCCCAAAATCAAAAGAGGCTATTTATGAACGAAAGAGGAGAATGTGTGGTGCAGATTATAAATGAAGCACGTTTTCCAATTTTTAAAGCAGTTCTTCAGTTTCGCTCTAATGAACAAATAGAGTGGGAAACGGATCAGAAGATGCAGCGTTCGCATCACTCGTATCAAATTCCTCTCCAATTAGAAGGGCGAGATATGATAACAATTATGTTAGAGGGAAATGCACATGAAAGAGGGAGACAAGGGTGGCAAGCTGCGGAACTCATGATATCAGATCCATTTGGTCTTTTAACGTATTACTTGCCTATTGAACAAAAGAAACTCCCTGAATTTCATATTCTTCCGCAAATGTCGAAAGTAACAATACCAGAAATGACAACATGGAAACACGGATTTCGTAGAGCGGCTGTTTCTCCGTTATATGATGAAACGAAAATAGTAGGTGTGAAAGAGTATGAAGGGGAATCCTTTCGTTCGATTCATTGGGGAGCTACTGCGAAAACAGGAGTTATTAGTGCAAAAAAGTATGAATATACGCAAGGCGATCGGTATGCATTATATGTAAATCTATTAGGTAAAACGGGATATACACTTCGCACCGATATGGAATATTTAATTCAAGTTGCTGCTGGTGTATGCCGGGAGTTAATTTCACAAGATTGCTCGTTCGAACTATGGATAAATGGAGTACGGGAACAAGGTGTCATTCATTTAAAGGGCGGAAAGCACCGAAAACAACTTTATAAAGCAATGGATTTGTTGTCTTCATTAACGGAAAAAGATACACCGCTTAATACGCATTTCTTTTATCAAACAGGATTTCGCAGACAAGAAGCAGGATGTATCCCATTAATTATAGGATATCCACCTGAAAAACAAAAAGGATGGATACAAATTGTGAAGTAAAGGGAGGAACGGTGAATACATTGAAATGGGGATCGCGTGTTATATTTTGTTTCCTAGCTATTGGTCTTTGTTTTATATTAGCGATTGGAATAACGGAAGGGGTCTTTTTTGCAAAGGAACAAGTATTAGATTCTTCTCAATCAAAGGTAGGAGAGGATGGTGATTCACAAATGCCCAGAAAATGGGTATTTAAAGGAGCAGGAACGCCGGTGGAACCAGGAGAGGATTCAGGAGGATTATATGAAATAGAAGATTTTCCAGGTTTTGATAAAAATGGGTATTATAAGAAAGAGAACCACAAAGGAATTCCTCGAGATAGAAAGGTGCCACTTGGTGGCATAGAATTTCTAGGCGTTAGCACTGAAAATATATTTATACAAATTGGCATCCTTGTCTTAGTAATATTAATCATATTTTTCATCTTTCGTCTTATACGGAATAAGAGGCAGGAGATCCATCTTATTGATACGAAACAAAAAGAAATACGAAAAGTTGAGGGGAATGTAGAACAAGAAGAGCAAGATAGCTTAATCCTTCCAATAGAAGAAGTGCGTGCAATGTTAATCAAATGGGAAATGACATTACCGAAGTTTGAAAAGAGAAGATTACAAGAGACGATGCAGCAATGGTTTTCCCGTATCCATAAAGGTGATACTATTATTCCGATTTATGAGAAAGTGAGATACGGCGAAGGAACTGCTTCAAATGAGGAGTTACAGGTGATGCGGAGATGGATATATGAAAATGTAAAGAAAAGTTTATAGTGAAAAAAGAGATAAAAGGAGAAAGTTTGTTGTTAGCGGAAGTATTATAGTACTGTTTTATCCAAACTGATACGAGAAGGTGGATATAGAATGACGGTTAAAAAACTTTACTTTTTACCAGCTGGCCGCTGCATGTTGGATCATTCTTCTGTTAATAGTACGCTTACTCCGGGTAAACTCTTGAATTTACCAGTCTGGTGCTATCTGTTGGAAACGACAGAAGGTCCAATTTTGATAGATACAGGAATGCCAGAAAGCGCAGTAGATAATGAAGATCTTTTTAAGGGAACGTTTGTTGAAGGACAGATTCTCCCGAAAATGAAACCGGATGATAGAGTTATAAATATTTTAAAGCGGGTAGGTTATGCGCCAGAAGATCTTCTCTGTGTTATTAGTTCTCATTTGCATTTTGACCATGCTGGGGGGAATGGGAACTTCAACCATACACCCATTATTGTGCAACGAACTGAACATGATGCTGCTTTACATAGAGAAGAATATTTAAAGGAATGCATACTACCAAATTTGAACTATCAAATGATTGAGGGAGATTATGAAGTAATGCCAGGTGTTCAGTTGCTTTATACGCCAGGGCATTCCCCAGGGCATCAATCAGTATTTGTTAAAACGGAAAAGTCAGGTTCTGTTTTACTAACGATTGATGCATCTTACACGCAGGAAAACTTTGAGCAGGGCGTCCCATTCGCAGGATTTGATTCAGAAATGGCCTCACAATCTATCAAACGATTAAAAGAAATTGTTTTGGATGAAAAACCTATTGTTTTCTTTGGACATGATATGGAACAAGAAAAAAGTTGTAAAACATTCCCTGAGTGTTTATAATGTATCCATTTTGTAGGACGAAAAATAATATAACTACACCTTTTTTCGTATTGATTTATAGATACGATATCCGAATAAAATTTAAAAAGGTGGAAGGTATGAGGAAAATCATAATGCTGTTTAGTGTAATGATATGTTTTTGGACGTTAAGTGGTTGTGATCGCACCTATTCATATGTTGGAGAAAGTAAGCATTGGAAAGGCAAGTATATAATTTCACAGACAGATAGAGTGAATCTGGAGAAGGCACAATTATTTACAAAGGAAAAGATAGAGAAAAAATCAATGACGTAAAATGGAGAGTTGAAGATAATAGTAGTAAACAAGAGGGAACAGGATTTATTGAAAGGGGAACGATTCAATTAAAATCGTCATGTTCAGGTTGTGCAGTGCATGATAAGGAAGAAGTGTTTCTTGTGACAATTGAATGGGATGGAAAGAAAGAGAGCTTTGAAATGAGATACAAGTAGTTGATATTCCCTACCTAAAGAGGGAAATATCGGTTTAAAAAAGATGAACCGTAGAATAAAAAGCTTAGAATAGGTTATAGGAAAGAACCAAAAATGGCTTGCTTTAATATGCAAGCCGTTTTTGGTTCTGGAATTTGTAAAAAAGAACCTAGAATTTTGGTGATGAGAAATAAGCTCTTTCCTAGTTAGCGAGAGTATTATTTTGTTTCTACTTTAGGTTGAGTAAAAAAGAAGATAAAAATAATTAAAGGAAGAGCTAAAAGAAAGACTCCGTTTTTAGATGGGTGAATAGTGGGAATATCTGTTAAAGCCATGTTATCATTCCTTTGTAAGTATTTTTAATAAGTTAGGATTTACATGAAAATGTTTGGACACAACTTTTTGGAAGAACTTATAATCCCTTTTCAAGTAAGGGAGAGTAGGTTCAAGTTTAGGAACACCAAAAATTGGTCCACTCACATTAATAGTAAATCTACCAGGTGCAATAAAACTCCCCGTAACTCCAATTTCATCGTTGAGTAATAGTGCGGCGAGGATAACGTCTATTACATCAATAATCATATTCGCAGTTTGTTTTTCGAATTTACCTTCTAGTCGACTTTCTCCTGTTAATGGTCCTCCTAATGAAACGCGAAAACCTCCTGGTGTCACAAAGACTCCTATAATAGTGATCTGTCCAGTTAGTAATAGTGCGACTGTCACAATATTGAGATCGCGTTGGATAGACCGTATGACTTGTATATCTCTTGTAATTTCAATGTTTTTTTTCAATATTGTCACACCCTCTAGGTACATATTATTCTGAGCGATTGTTAAAGGTGAGTAAGGATAAGTATTAAATATAGGGGGGATGTAGGAATGGAACCGAATGTAACAATAAGTATTAGCTGATATCAATAATTAATTTTTTATAATGTTTGCTAATACTTGTTGCTCGATATTTCTTCATTACTATATTTGTTTATATCATCATCCAATCAAAAGATGTGATGAAGGATTTTTTTGTCGATATTTAACGAAAAATGTCATATTTTAATTGTCATATTATATAGTGAATGTTAAAATCAAGGCGATAAAAAATTATGAATAAACTAAAAATTGTAGAAGAAAATTTTTCTGAATTTTCCTTATAATTATTGGTGATTATTTTTTGTATATAAATCCCTTCTACTCAGAAAGAAGGTAACCTGCACTCACCATCCTTTTTGTTTTCAGCTTGTACAAAGCACGAAGAGGCCCGGACCGAATCCTCCATTTATACTCATGTTTTACATTTCACTAATGTGAAAATGTTTATATAAAACTTATTAATATGTATTGAACTATTAAACTTGTAAAACTACAGAAAGGTTTGTGGTACAGAATGAAAAAAGATACCCAACAAAGGCATCAAGGGGTCGCAATCAAAACATTAATAGCTATGAATGTACTTGCTTCACCATTTATGGGAGGAGTAACAGGAATAACAAAAGTTGCAGCTAAAACACAAGTATCGGCGGAACATGTTTTTTATGTCGAAGGTAAGGGAGATCCAGAAAAAATTAGAGCAAATGATCGACGACAATTTAAGTTTAGCCCCTATGAACCAACTGGACTATATGCAAGTCCAAACGAAAAAATCACCATTCAAGTTGAAGGAACACAAAATATTCAAGCTTATATAGGAACATTCTCATACGATGGTGCATGGAATCAAGATTCGCTCATAAAGTCGTTCACTTTAAAACCAGGAGAAAATACAATCGAATCTCCAAATGGCGGAATGATTTATTTATATAATCCAGGGCAAGGTGGAACAGTGAAGACGGAGATAAAAACAGGTGGAACAACTAGCCCTCTGTTTGAGTTAGGAAAACATACACAACAAGATTTAGTAGACATGCTAGATAAATATCCTAATGCCCATGTGGTGGAACTAAAAGGAGAGCGTGTACTTATAACCGCAAGTCCTGCAAGAGTGAAAAAATATTTAATAGGTTCTAACACAGATCCTGTACAACTCTTAAAAAAATTAGATGAATCTATTAGAATTCAAGATCGAGTTTCTGGTTTATCTGAAAAGGAAGCGGACAAGCATTATGTACACTTTGTGGAGGATAATCACTCAACTCTTTATATGTATTCGTATTATGGTAGAACTGCGTATGTCGGAGATGCAATTCAGCATGTACTAAATGTGAAAGACTTTACAGAAAATGGATGGGGGCCTTGGCATGAAGCTGGTCATCAAAGGCAACAACTTCCTTGGACATGGGATGGATTAGGGGAAGTTACTGTAAATATTTATAGTATGTCCGTACAACGAGCTTTTGGAAATAAATCGAGGTTAGAGAACGGAACATATGACAAAGCATTTACTTATTTAAATAAGCCTCAATCCGAAAAAGACTATAATAAAATTGATGATCTCTTCGTCAAATTAACAATGTTTTGGCAATTAGACTTAGCTTTTGGGGAAGAGTTCTATCCGAAATTACATCAATTATACCGTGCAATTCCGAACGAAGAACTTCCTAAAACTAGTGACGAGAAAATACAAGATTTCATTTATAATACTTCTAAGATTGCACAGAAAAATTTACTTCCATTCTTTGATAAATGGGGGCTAATTGCTACACTAGAAACAAGACAAAAAATAGAAAATTTGAATTATCCACTTTTAGCCGCTCCTATTTGGGAAGCAACTGATTCTAAACCTGTTATTGTAGAAGAAAACGAAGAAACTCCAGATATGGAACCGAAATTAACAGTACCTGGTGGAACAACAATGAATGTAGGCGATTCATTCGACCCAATGGCAGGAGTATCCGCTATTGATAAAGAAGACGGAGACCTTACTTCTAAAGTAACAGTTGATGGTAAAGTAGATATATTTAAAGCAGGTACTTACGAGTTAACGTACACAGTTAAAGACTCTAAAGGTCATCAAGTAACTGCAAAACAAACAGTAACGGTTAAAGAGAAAGAAGAAACAAAAGATGAATCACCAGTACTAAAAGTACCTTTAGAAACTACAATTACTGAAGGAGATAAATTCGATCCAATGAACGATGTAAGTGCTACGGATAAAGAAGATGGTGAGATTACGCCAGAAGTAAAATATGAAGGTCATATAGATACAAATACACCAGGCACTTACACGATTAAATACACAGTTAAAGATTCTGCAGGTCATTTGGCAACTCAAACACAAACTATAATAGTTAATGAAAAACCTGTTGAAGACAAAGCACCAGAGTTAACAGTACCAAAAGAAACAGTATTAACAATTGATGATAAATTCGACCCAATGAGTGGGGTTAAAGCTATCGATAAAGAAGATGGTGATATCACTTCTAAAGTAACAATTGACGGTAAAGTAGATACTACTAAAACGGGTACGTATGTTTTATCATACACAGTTAAAGACTCTAAAGGTTATGAAGTAACTGCGAAACAAACGGTAACGGTTAAAGGGAAAGAAAAGTTAAAAGATGAATCACCAGTATTAACTGTACCTGCTGAAGTGAATATAAATGTAGGAGACAAATTCGATCAAATGTCAGGGGTTAAAGCTATTGATAAAGAAGATGGCGATATTACTGATAAAGTAATACATTTTGGTGAAGTAGATACAGCTAAAACTGGTACTTACGAAGTCAAGTTCCTTGTTCGTGACTCCGGCGGTAATGAGGTAACTACAATACAAAAAGTAGTTGTGAAAGATAAGGACAATGGTAACGGTTCTGATAACGGAAACAATGGTTCAGGCAACAATAACGATTCTGACACTGGTAATACCAATACCAATACCAATACCAATACCAATACTAGCACTGATAATGGTAGTACTGGTACTAACAACAGCAATGGCTCTGATACTGATAACAGTAATATCTCAAATAATAGTACTTCTGATAAAA